>Ga0209395_1000182_pt1 | contig 96285 bp, 87 predicted proteins | sample GOMGulsemesocosm_3_FD_184635 | JGI IMG/M metagenome (GOLD analysis project Ga0209395, IMG submission 184635) | Methane-oxidizing microbial communities from mesocosms in the Gulf of Mexico - GOM9D Gulf of Mexico (SPAdes) (version 2) | ecosystem: Environmental > Aquatic > Marine > Cold seeps...
AAATAACAAAACAAAATTTTTTCAAAACTAAAGCCACACCAAGCTCACTTTTATAAAGGAATCTACATAAAGTATACTAACTCCTTGTTAAATTAACATCATTAGTCAATTTTTCAGAGGAAGCTATAGTGAATATTCTTTTCACTAGTAAACTTATTGAAATATAAAGTCCTTTATAAACGTTAGACTCAGCAAAACTTGAGTCTTAAAAATACAATGGCTTAATTATTATTTTGCGTTAAACAACTATTTGACTAAATACCTTTTATTCGCAAGAAAAATTAATGCCAATGCAAAGAGAGCAATAGTGTTAGGCTCAGGAACATGTCTAACAGTGAAGCCAAATTGCAAAGAAGTATGCTCAGATTCTGGTGTAACAAAACCAACACAAGTTGAACTTAATCCTAAAGCGGTACAATACCCTTCTCCAAGTGCAGCTATTGGAGCAGCTCCACCAAATTCATCAAAAACTAAAACATCAAGACCATAGGTATTTCCATCATAATAAAATGGTATACCAACTGTAGACAATCCATCAATCCCAAATAAATCTCCACATCCCCCAGAATGATCAGATACAAGAGAGCCATCTAAACATTCTCCACCAGAGCCAGAATTTGGTGTTTCTAAAAATTTAAAAATAATATCTATTGTTGGAGCTGGCTCAACAGCTCCTACGAAAGGTGTTTTGGCGGCAAGTGTTAAATGATCTGTGAGTGTGCCTGAACCTAAGGTACTAAATGAGCCACTGATAGTATTGTTCCAGTGCGTCATACTAATACCTAAACCAATTTCACTAGGTGGAGTAGGAGCTCCTCCTCCTAAAATCGTCATAACTTCTCCTGTAGCATGACCACCACCAAAACGAGAATCACCAGATGTCCCAGTTCCAACAGTTAGCGCACTACGGTTATCAGAGGGAGTAGATGTTGGTGTGGTAAAGTCTCCCCCTCCATCTCCCCAAGAAAGCTCGTAAAGATCAGATGTAGTTGTCCCTGTTCCTGCAGAAAACCCAGAAGCTGTAAATTCCGCCCAAGTATCAAAATCCCACTCAGTTACAATAACACCTGCATATGCTTTTACTGGGATGAAAGAAAGTATAATGACCAGTATAAAAACTTCTCGCCATTTTTTTTGTAATTCATAATTGTTCATCAGTTATTACCTTACTTTATCACTATTAAATAAAGAGGAAGTACGGCTACTCCATGTAACGACCTAACCTGACTTTTTAAGCATAAGCCTTGCCACACAAGTAAGTAATTGATTTTTAAGGGGTGTTTGGGTTGTTTATAGTTGAGCTTTTTTTACTGTAAAAAATATCTACTGATACATTTTTACCAACTCAACCTAAACACCTGATAAACAGTAATATAATTATTAAACTAGAGAAAATTAACGATTGAATTAATAGTCATTAAATTAAATGTGTAAAAAAATTCAACAGTTTGCTGTTTTGAACATAGTACAATTGTAAAGTTGCTATATAGCTTTTTGACTACTTAAAACTCTGATAGCAGCTGAAGTTTGAGTTAGAGTACATGGATGAGGGGAACCCTGTTCAATGTGTAACTTCTTTTGTTGTGTTGCTTAATTATTTGAAATAGACTTTTTATTTGTAGGCTTAAAAGCTATAAATTGTAGGTTAATTCTAATAATACTTGTCGGCCCGCTAATGGATAATCATCAGGAATAACCCCATTGCTTGGTTCCTTAGCTTTTTCATCAAAGAGGTTATTGAAAGACAATGCAAAGGATAAATTTTTGATTAACCCTCTGCGTTCTATTTTACTGGTCACAAGATAATAATCATCTATTTCAGGTCGAGTATCTGTTGGTGCTCTTTTTCGATCTGCAACCCATTTTCCTGAAATATTCCAGCGCCAGTCATCATTTATTAGCCAGTTAACACTTAGATAGGCCATTTTATTTGGTATATCAGCGATATCAATTCCATCTTTATTTTCAGTTGCAAGAGAAGAGTAGTTGAAATCAAGGGTAATATTATTTTCAGGCTTCCACTTTATCCACAACTCACCTCCTAGTCCCTTTTGTTCTCCAATATTTTCCGCTTTCTCACCTCCAGATTGCTGATCAAATGCATAAGCAACAAGGTTTTTTGCGTGGTAACTGTAAATACTGCTCGATATTATCAAGTTCTTATTCACCATATAATCAAGGTTGATTCCGGTTTCAAGAGTATCGATAGTTTCTGGCTCAAGCGATGGATTACCAATTCGTACCGGATTGTTTTTATTTCTCATTTGGATAATGTCTGGGGCACGAAAGGCTGAGCCCGCGAAAAACTTAAAAGTAACATCTTCTTTTGCTTGCCAAATGAGCCCGAACCTTGGATTAGTAGTAGAGCCAAAATCAGAATAATCATCATGCCTTATTCCTAAAGATAGCAATGTATCAGGGGTCATTTGCCATTCATTTTGTACTGACAAGTAATGAAATGTTCTCTTAGAATCCTCGACATATATCAAGTTAGTTCCAGTAACATCTGTCAGGTCGTCATTAATTACCTCTTGAGTCCCATCAATAATACTAGGACCAAAGTTCTTACGTTCACTTGTGCTAAAATTTTGCCGCTCATAACCTATTTCCCAACGAAGTAGGTTCGCTTCGTTTAAATTTAGTAAATGAGTCAAGCGAAAAGTGAATGTTTGTCCACCTGGACTTGGCGTGCCAATAAAACCATCTTTAAATTCAGTTAAGCCAACAGTATTTATAAAGTTTACATTTCCATCTGCACCAATAGGTAATACAGTGCCTGCGGGGAATACATACAAATAATTCGTAGTTTGCTGCTCTTTAAAGCTGAAGGTAAAATTCAAATCGCCCGTTACATAATCGCTAAAATTGTATTTAATATTTAACTGATCTTGGTATGATTTCGAAAAGCCATTTGGATCTAATGCTTGTGCAACGCCAGCCCCCATACCTAAGTCGAAGTTTCGCCAGGTAAAAACATCAACATTAATATTCTGCCATTTCCATTTTATCAGTCCGGTGAATACTTCATAATGCTCATCTATCGGTCCAGGAGTTAGAGAAGCTGATGTGCCAAATGCATTATCAAAAATAGACTGTAAATCAGCATTAACAATTTTACTCTTATCATCATCGGATTTACTGTAGTCAAATGACCATTGAATGTGAGATTTACCTATAGAAAATTGATTACTCATTGAAATATCAACTGTATTAAAACTACCCAATCGAGCGTTAAATTGAGCGGGTAGTTCATTGTGTTCATAGGATACTAGATTAATTACTCCGGCAAATGCATCTGCTCCGTATACTGCAGAACCAGGACCTTTTACAATCTCAATTCGCTTAAAGCTTGATAAAGGCAGGCGCAAACCTATAAATAAACTGCCGCTTTGCATGAATTCAAACGGTTCTCCATCAATTAAAAGTTTAATTTGATTGGAGTTAAATCCAGACAAACCTCTGATAGAGTAGCTATGGTGTGTATAGTCATCTGATGGTTTACCGACATGTAATCCGGGCACTGCGTCTAGCACTTCTGATAAAAAATATGCTCCTTGAGAGCGCCACTCTTCATTATTTATTATTGTTACGGTAGCTGGAGCTCTAGAAACATTCTGTTCAAATCCCGAAGCGGCATTAATCACTTGTATTTCCATAAGCTCTTTAATTGTCAAATCAAAAAGAGAATTTCTCTCATTGGACTCACTATAAACAGAGCAGGAGTAACTCGTCAGAATTAACATGCCATATTTTAATGCTTTCATATAAAGCCTACATTGTTAATTTATACTCAATGACGCAGTAACAGCTATTTAAGTAAGATAATTATTAGTATAGTACGAATATTAGCTATTTTCTCTGCGATCTTTCAAAGCTTTCCCCACAGATAATAGAGAATTACCAAACAGGAGTGATCACAAGCTTTATCGTGTATTTTACTTAAAAATGAATAAGTTGGCCTAGTTACCCCCACATTTTATCTTGCAAAATAAAACTCAATTGAGGACATGTAATTTAACAGGCATTTGAAATGCTCTCATTGTTAAACCTACTGTCATTTTTGTTTACTTATTTCACTACCAACAATGTGACGTGAATGTAAATTCACCACAATGGCAAAATACATCTATCCTTAATACGCTCTTAAATACGTATTATGACCAGTCTTATGTTTGATTAGCTTTTCTAGAGTTGAACTGGTGATTATGTAAATATAAAAAAAGGCTGCTTATAAAAGCAGCCTTCATATAATAAATTAACTTTATAGCTATAAAGTATTCTTTACTTTTTCTTTTTTACCGCTTTAGCATTTGGTAAATCAGTAATTGAACCTTCAAAGATCTCAGCAGCTAAGCCAATAGACTCGTTCAATGTTGGATGAGCATGAATAGTTAAACCAACATCTTCAGCATCTGCGCCCATTTCAACAGCTAAACAGATTTCTCCAAGCATTTCGCCAGCATTGATACCAACAATGGCGCCACCAAGTACACGACCTGTTTCTTTTTCGAAGATCATCTTAGTTTTACCTTCAGTACGTGCAGAAGCAATAGCGCGACCAGAAGCTGCCCACGGGAAGTTTGAAACTTCAATATTCAAACCTTGCTCTTTCGCTTCACGTTCAGTAACACCAACCCAAGCCATTTCTGGATCAGTATAAGCAATTGAAGGAATACAACGGGGGTCGAATACGTGTTTCTTACCAGCGATAACTTCAGCAGCACAATGTGCTTCATGAACCGCTTTATGAGCTAGCATTGGTTGACCAACAACATCACCGATAGCGAAAATATTACTTACGTTAGTACGTAATTCGTTAGAAACATTAATGAAACCACGTTCATCAACGTTTACTCCAGCTTTGTCAGCAGCAACTAAGTGACCATTTGGCTTACGACCAACAGCAACTAAAATCTTGTCGTAACGTACTGGTTCTGCTGGTGCTTTCTTCCCTTCAAAAGTCACGTATAAGCCATCATCTTTTGCTTCTACGGCAACAACTTTAGTAGACAACATAATGTTGAATTTTTTCTTGTTGTAGTTAGTGTAAATTTTAACGATGTCTTTATCAGCAGCTGGAACTAATTGATCAGCGAATTCTACCACTGATACATTGGAGCCAAGAGCAGAATACACAGTACCCATTTCTAAACCGATAATACCGCCACCCAATACTAACATTTCACCAGGTACGTCTTCTAATGCTAAAGCACCAGTAGAGTCGATAACACGTGGATCATCATTTGGAATGAAAGGTAAATCGATAACTGAAGAGCCACAAGCGATAATCGCGTTATCAAAAGTAATAGTTGTATTTCCATCAGCGCCTTCAACTTCTAAAGTTTTATCAGAAGTGAACTTACCAAAACCAGTAACGGTTTTAACTTTACGCGCTTTAGACATACCACCTAAACCACCAGTCAATTGACCAATTACGCTATCTTTCCAGTCACGAATTTTGTCTAAATCAATTTGAGGGGCACCAAAAGTTACACCATGAGATGCCATTGAAGCTGCGTCATCTATCACTTTAGCAACATGTAATAATGCTTTTGATGGAATACAACCCACGTTTAAACATACGCCACCTAATGTTGCGCGACTTTCTACTAATACAACATCTAGACCTAAATCAGCCGCACGGAATGCTGCTGAATAACCGCCAGGGCCTGCGCCTAAAACCACTACTTGAGTTTTAATTTCGTTACTCATGCTTACCTCAAATTAACTTGTTGTTTTGTGATTTGTCGCTTTGCCAACAAGGTTAGCAACAAATATAAATTCATTATTGATTTTTCTGGGCGGAATTTTACTTAAACTCACACCAAAGCGCCATCTTTAATCGCGCCTTCTTTGACCAAAGTAGTAAAAAGTGAAAAGCTGTTTGCAAACTCACTTTTTACATCCTAGTCAATTAGACAGTTAATTAAAGAATCAATTGTCTAATATCTGACATTACGCTTGCTAAGTGAACTGTGAAGCGTGCTGCTAATGCACCATCAATTACACGGTGATCATATGACATTGATAATGGCAACATAAGCTTAGGCTCAAAATCCTTACCATTCCACTTAGGTTTCATTTCAGATTTTGAAACACCTAAAATTGCTACTTCTGGTGCATTAACGATTGGTGTAAATGCTGTTCCACCAATACCGCCAAGGCTCGAAATAGTAAAACAACCACCTTGCATATCTGCCGCTTTTAGCTTTCCATCACGTGCTTTCATGCTGATCTCAAGTAATTCACGCGATAACTGATGAATTCCTTTTTGGTCAACATCACGTACTACCGGAACAACTAAACCGTTTGGTGTATCAACCGCTACACCAATGTGAACGTACTTTTTCAAAATTAAGCTTTCACCATCTTCACTCAAACTTGAGTTAAACGTAGGGAATTCACGTAAGGCATCAGCAGCCGCTTTTAAAATAAACACTAACGGCGTAATTTTAAAACCAAGCTTTTTCTTTTCACAGATTACGTTTTGCTCTTTACGAAACGCTTCAACATTAGTGATATCTGCTTCATCAAACTGAGTAACATGTGGAATAGTTACCCAATTGCGATGTAAAAATGGTCCAGATATTTTTTGAATACGAGTAAGTGCTTTAGTTTCAATCTCACCAAATTTGGAGAAATCGATTGCTTTAGCACTAACTACCTGTAAACCACCTTCGCCAGCAGCAACTGAACTACCCGCATTTGCTTTTGGACGAGACAACTCATATTTCACATAAGATTGTACATCTTCTTTTAAAATACGTCCTTTATTGCCAGTACCTTTTACTAACAAAAGATCAACACCAAATTCACGTGCAATGCGGCGAATAGATGGCGAAGTATAAATACTGCCAGTTGAAGCCATTTTACCTGCTTGCGGATGATGCGGAACTGGGGCTGATTTTGCAGCTGTAGCTGGTTTAGCTTTTGGCGTTTCAACTATTTGTTCTGTAACAGCTTCTGGGGCAGATTCGACTGGCGAACCACTTGATGTCTCAAGCTTAATGACCACAGAGCCCTGCTTAACTTTGTCACCAACGCTGATGAATACTTCTTTAACTGTACCAGCATGTGATGAAGGGACATCCATAGTTGCTTTATCTGTTTCAAGGGTTAGCAAACCATCTTCAACATCGATAACATCACCAACATTAACTAAAACATCAATAACTTCAACTTCACCATCTTCACCAATATCTGGTACTTCAATTTCAAGCACTTCGCTAGTAGCACTTTTTATTAGATCATCTGACGTAGCAGCGCTTTCTTCAACTTTTGCAGGAGTTTCTTCTGTAACATCTTCATTTGAAGAATTTTCAGCTTCAGCCCCCATTGCGCTCATTTCCGCAATGAGATCACCTTCTTTGATTTTGTCACCAACATTGACTAATAAAGCCGTTAATTTCCCTGAAAACGGTGCAGGAATATCCATAGAAGCTTTATCGGTTTCAACGGTGACTATACCTTCATCAGCTTCAATGGCATCACCCACAGCAAAACAAATTTCAATAATTTCAACTTCATCGCCACCAACATCAGGGACTAGAATTTTTTGGCTATCTGACATAATAATTCTCCGTGCCTGTTATGCGTAAAGTGGGTTAAGTTTTTCAGTATCAATATCAAAGCGTTTAATTGCTTCTGCTACCACTGAACGCTCAATATCACCACGATTAGCTAATTCAAATAACGCCGCAACAGCAACGTAAGCCGCATTTACTTCAAAGTGAGTACGTAAATTAGCACGACTATCACTACGACCAAAACCATCTGTACCTAAACAGCGATATTCTGTATCTATGTAGGCACGAACTTGGTCTGAGTAGTTTTTAATGTAATCCGTTGCCGCAATTGCTGGACCATTTTCTTTAGTAATGATTGTAGAAATGTAAGCTTGTTTTTGCTCACTTTCTGGGTGAAGCATGTTCCAACGAGTTACATCTTGTCCATCACGTGCTAATTCATTAAATGAGGTTACTGAATAAACATCAGATGAAATACCATAATCTGCACTTAATATCTGCGCGGCTTCTCGTACTTTTTCTAAAATAGTACCTGAGCCCATTAATTGCACATTAGCTTTTGCCTTTTTCGCTGCGACTGTTTCAAGTTTATAAATACCTTTGATGATTTGATCGGCAGTATCTTTATCTTCTGGCATTGCTGGGTGTTTGTAGTTTTCGTTCATCAAAGTCATATAGTAGAAAATATTTTCATTATTTTCATACATACGTCGTAAACCATCACGAACAATAACGGCAACTTCATAACCATAAGTTGGGTCGTAAGTAACACAATTTGGAATTAAACCTGCTTGCACATGTGAATGACCATCTTGATGTTGTAAACCTTCACCATTAAGTGTGGTACGACCTGCAGTTGCACCTAATAAGAATCCTCGTGCTTGGCTATCGCCTGCAGCCCATGCTAAATCCCCAACACGTTGAAAACCAAACATTGAATAATATATGTAGAAAGGAATAGTGGTAGCGTTACACGTTGAATAAGACGTACCCGCAGCAACCCAAGAAGCCATAGCGCCTAATTCATTAATACCTTCTTGCAATACCTGACCTTTTTTATCTTCACGATAATAAGCTACTTGGTCGGCATCTTGTGGAATGTATTTCTGCCCTTCATTAGCGTAAATACCTACTTGACGGAATAAACCTTCCATACCAAAAGTTCGCGCTTCATCAGGAATAATTGGTACAACACGTTTACCAATTTTTTTGTCTTTTAATAAGCTATTCAATACACGAACAAAAGTCATTGTTGAAGAAACTTCACGATCACCCGAACCTTTTAATATCGCATCAAAGGACTTAAGCGGTGGAATTTCCATACTTTCTTCGGCTTGCTCACGACGTGCAGGTAATGAGCCACCTAAAGCTTCACGACGCGCTTTCATGTATTTGTATTCATCACTGTCTTCAGGGAACTTGAAGAAAGGTAAATCAGCAATTTCATCATCACTAATTGGCATATTAAAACGGTCGCGATAATGTTTGATTGAATCAATATCCATTTTCTTAACATTATGAGCAATATTTAATGCTTCACCTGAAGCACCTAATCCAAAGCCTTTAACGGTTTTAGCTAAAATAACTGTTGGACGACCTTTAGTATTCTTCGCCTTTTCATAAGCAGCAAATACTTTTACTGGGTCATGACCACCACGATTTAATCGCCAAATATCGGCGTCTGACATATTGGCAACCATAGCGGCAGTTTCAGGATACTTATTGAAGAAATTTTCGCGAGTATACTTGCCACCTTTCGCTTTACAGTTTTGATATTCACCATCAACAGTTTCATTCATTAATTGCAAAAGTTTACCCGAAGTATCACGAGCTAATAATGCATCCCAATATGAACCCCAAATTACTTTTACTACTTCCCAGCCTGCGCCACGAAATGTTCCTTCAAGCTCTTGAATGATTTTGCCGTTACCACGAACAGGACCATCAAGACGTTGTAAGTTACAGTTAATGATAAAGGTTAAGTTGTCCAATCCTTCACGAGATGCTAAACCAATCGCACCTAGTGATTCTGGCTCATCCGTTTCACCATCACCTAAGAAACAGTAAACACGTTGTCCAGAACAATCTTTGATACCACGGTCGGTTAAATATTTAAGGAAACGAGCAGTATAAATAGCTTGAAGTGGCCCTAAGCCCATAGAAACGGTTGGGAATTGCCAAAAATCTTTCATCAAATGTGGATGAGGATAAGAAGATAATCCTTCACCATCACATTCTTGACGGAAGTTTTCCATTTGCTTTTCAGTCAAACGACCTTCTAAAAAGGCACGAGAATATATACCCGGAGAGATATGTCCTTGGGCAAAAATAAAGTCACCACCATCTTTTTCTGATGCCGCTTTAAAGAAGTGGTTAAAACCTACATCGTAAAGTGTTGAAGATGATGCAAAGCTACCGATATGGCCACCAAGCTCTAAATTCTTTTTAGATGCTCGAAGCACTAAAACTAAAGCATTCCAACGAATAGCCGCACGGATACGAGATTCCATGGTTTGATCACCAGGCATATCAGGTTCTTGCCCAGGAGGAATGGTATTTACGTAAGCAGTTTTTGCATCGAACGGTAAATGAGTACCGCTGCGGCGAGCACGGTCGATAAGTTTTTCTAAAATAAAGTGGGCACGATCTGGACCTTCACTTTCTAAAATAGCATCCATAGATTCCAACCACTCTTGGGTTTCTTGTGAATCTAAATCAATCTTCGGGAGCTCAGACATAATTACTTAGTCTCCAATAGTTAAGTTGTATTTACTTCTCTTCATAAAAAGTAAAAGTTAAATTTAAAATTTCTTATTAATTCATTTCTCTACTTGCAACGCTTATTTTTAGTTAATACTCACTACGTTGCATTCTGCGCATCGATCTTTCCATACGACTATTTTCTTGTGACATTTTTAATAAAACTTCTTCAATAAAAGCTAAATGACGATGACTAGCACCCCAAGCTTTTTGTGGCTGACCACTAATAATTGCGTCTAATAAACGTTTTCTAAATTCTGCCATTTGAGCAAATATATCAGGACGTTTAGCCAATACTGTTAAATTCTGTTCGATATTATCAATTAATATACTCGACATACTGCGTGCTAAATGTAGGGTTACTGCGTTATGTGACGCACCACAAATTGCCAAATAAAAATCAAAAATACTTTGTGCTTCAAGACGGTAATTATCTTCTAACTGCGCTTCACCAATCGCATCATGCTTCTTTTGTATTTCATCAAAGTCTGCTTGTGTGCCACGCATAGCGGCATAATAAGAAGACATTCCTTCAATACCGTGGCGAAACTCTAACAAATCAAATTGTGTTTCATTACTCTTCGACATTAACTCAAAGAGTGGATCAGACAAACCTGATAGTATTTTATCGCTAACAAAGGTGCCACCACCTTGGCGACGAGTTACAAGCCCTTTCACTTCTAATTTTTGAATAGCTTCACGCAATGATGGGCGAGAAACATCAAACTGTTTAGCAAGTTCTCGTTCCGGCGGTAGCTTCTCACCTGCTTTTAAACTACCTTCTAAAATCATCGCTTCTAACTGTGACAAGATCACATCAGATAATTTAGCTTGTTTTACAGGTTGTTTAAGGTTGTCAAAAGTCATAATCAGGCAATAACATCTCAATAAAAATTCTATAAAGTTGATAATAAAAATCAACAAACCTTAAAAGGTAAATTGGTATTACCAATCGCATTTTGGTGTAAAAGTAACAAAAAAAAGCTGTTTTGTAAAGAGAACATAGTTCAGGTGACAGTAATTGCAACAATAGAAAGGATAAAAAAAGATATAAAATAGCTTTATTGTTAATTCACTTTAATTAATAACAATTGAAATAATAAACAACAAAGCTATGTTGGTTTTTGATTAACAATACAAAGTCAGGGCTTAAGGTAACTGGCTCAGCAATAGCTTATTGAATAACACCGGTTAAAATTAATATGGCAATAACAGCCAAACAAAGCAACAGTGTGCGCTTAGCTAAACGTACTAATAAACACGGCTCTGCAGTACAGTCTTCCAAGTCAACCATAAAGTCTTCTGATTTCTGTGCGACAGAAATAAGTACATTATGTGGTAATTTTCCACCATCAAAAAGGTTTTCAAGCCATACAGGCATTGCTTTAGAAAAGTGTCCAACTAACATATAACCAAAGGCTACAACTCTGACAGGTATCCAATCAAGCCAAAATAAAACTTGTTGGTTAAAGCGGTTAATGTCTTGTACAACATGCTTTTCTTTAACTTCAACATTGAGATCATCATTATTTTCATCTAAGCACTCTTCTTTTTCATGCTGATTGTCGACTTCTGCTTCGTTTAATTTACAAAGTAGACGATACAACAAAGCGCCTGGCGCACCAAAGAGTACAAAGAAAATCATAATGGCGATAAAATAACGGTAATTTAACCAAATCAAGCTTTGGCCAAACCCCATTTCAGGTAGGTTTTTGTCTTGTAGTAATTGTTTATGGTGCATTTCACATGTTGTAGTTTCACCACGAAAAGCTGCCATTAAATACTGTTTATAAACATGACGGGTAGCTACACAGCCAAAACAAACAATTAATATGACTGTTGAAACCAGCATATATAGCAAGCCATCACTCACTAAATCCAAAACAAAATAAGCTAGCACTGCGGGAAGCAAAACAAAAAGACTGCTCGCTAACCATGAATCTTTTGGTGCACCAAAAAAATGCAATTGGGCAAATAATTTTTTATAACGGGAATAATAGGTATTAAATTGCCAAGCTGATGATGATAAGTAACGTTCAGCGGCAAGTGCAATTAATAGGCTAATAAGACTCATTTCTTTTTCCTAAAGTTAGTAGAGCGATATATTTTCTTAATGTTTAAACTGTTTAAGCATATTTCTATAATTCTGCCAATCAAATGCTTGTCCAGGGTCAGTTTTTCTTCCTGGTGCAATATCACTGTGACCAACAATGTTATCAGCAATATCTTTATAATGTATTTTTAGTATAGACGTTAACAGACTAAGCTGTTGATATTGCTTGTCAGTATAAGGAATATCGTCAGTACCTTCCAGCTCTATTCCAATAGAAAATTCGTTACATTTTTCACGTGTCTGAAATTGAGAAACACCCGCATGCCAAGCACAATCATCAAAAGAAACGTATTGAATAATATGACCATCTCGACGAATTAAACAATGAGCAGAAACACGAAGTTGATAGATATCTTTGAAATAGGGATCAACATTAGGATCGAGTTTCCCTGTGAACAAATCACTAACATAGTTCCCACCAAACTTCCCTGGCGGCAAAGAGATATTATGAATAACTAATAAATTAATATCTTCTGAGCTAGCCCTAGCATGATAATGGGGGGAATCAATTCGTTCAGCTAAACTTAACCAGCCGTTATCTATACTCATATTATCTTCATTCGACGATATTGTGTTGGTGACTTGAGGTAATCATAATACAATGAGCATAACCTAAATAAAATTGATTTAACGACAGAAATTCATTTACTAAGTGGTATTTTATGACCCAAGAAACGAAACTAGGTAAGTACTTTATTTGGATTGCATGGATAATTGCATTAATTATCCTAGTTTATTCCTTTCAAAATATTTTAGATGAACAATGGAATCCTAATAGTCAACCAAACTATTATTTATCTGATAGCGGTAAAGCTGAAGTGCATTTAAAACAAAATCGTCAAGGTCATTATCTTACTCAAGGAAAAATTAATGATCAGGGAGTAACCTTTTTATTAGATACCGGTGCCACTAATGTCTCTATTCCCGTTCATATTGCAGAGCAACTTAACTTAAAACGTTATGGTAGTCATTATGCACAAACAGCAAACGGCTCGGTAAAAGTATTTCAAACAAAAATTGCACAACTGAGCATTGGTAATATATTTTTATATGACATTAAGGCAAGTATTAACCCTGGTATGAAATCAAATGAAATACTGTTGGGCATGAGTGCCTTAAAAAAGGTAGAATTCAGCCAATCTGGCAAACAACTCATCCTACGTGAACAATAACTTCGAGAATTGAAATACATGTTACCTCCTTCATTAAAACGAGATATCGAACAAACTGTAACTTGGGCATTAGCTGAAGATCTTGGTGCATCAAACAGCACAGATTTGAAGAACTGCCAAGATATTACCGCACAATTAATTCCTGAAAATAATACTGCTGTTGCCAACATTATCAGTAGAGATGATTGTGTTATCTGCGGAGTAGAATGGGTAAATGAAGTATTTAAACAACTAGATGCTTTCACTGCGAAGAATAACCAGCAAGCCAATCAACTCGCAACTAAAATCACTTGGTTTGTAAATGACGGACAAACTGTTAAAGCAAATACCACTTTATTTGAACTATCAGGTAATGCTCGCACTTTATTAACCGGTGAACGAACAGCGCTTAATTTCCTGCAAACTTTATCGGGTACAGCTACTATTACTAGCCAGTATGTCGAATGTCTATCAGGTACAAAAACCAAATTACTTGATACTCGAAAAACCTTACCCGGATTGCGCAGTGCACAAAAATACGCAGTAACTTGTGGGGGAGGCTTTAATCATCGTATCGGCTTGTTTGATGCCTTTTTAATTAAAGAAAATCATATTGCAGCTTGTGGTGGTATTAATAAGGCAGTACAAACCGCTAAAAGCAATCATAGTGATAAAAAAGTTGAAGTAGAAGTTGAAGGTATTAATGAATTAACCCAAGCGCTAAAAGCAAAAGCTGACATTATTATGCTTGATAATTTCACACCAGAAATGATCGACCAAGCGGTAGCACTCACCGCTGAAATTTCCCAAGGCAATACCAAGCTAGAAGTTTCTGGCAATATGACCCTTGCTACATTAACCACTTATGCCAAAGCCGGGGTTGATTTTATTTCAGTAGGAGCATTAACTAAGCATGTTAGTGCCATTGATCTTTCAATGCGATTTGTTTAATCGTCGAGCAATTAATTTTCATAAATTAGAAAGTTAATAACCTGTTAACTTTTAAGTGTTTAATACCAACAAATAACAGCAAAGTGTAAAATATATGCAAAAAATGATGTTTTTTTAGGAAATTAAAAAAAAAAACGTCACAAAATTTTACATTTGCGAAAATTTGTCGCAGTATGAAGTCAGCCCCCGTAATAACCAGTATGGATATATTTATTATGAAAAAGACATTACAAAACATTTTAACAGCTAAAAAATCTCAACAAGGTTTTACCTTAATTGAATTAATGATCGTAGTAGCTATCATCGGCATTCTAGCCGCAGTTGCTTTACCTGCGTATAAAACCTATGCAGATAAAGCGAAGTTTTCGGAAGTTATGCTAGCGACAGGCTCAGCCAAGACTGCTATTGATTTATGTATTCAGACAGGTACTGGTGGATTAGCTGCAACTCCAGGTGACTGTCCAACTATCCCTGATAATTTAGCTGGTTGGATAGCGTCTGATTTAGTTACTAGTGTACTAATTTCTGGCACGCATACTGCCGCTACAGGAACTGGTACAGTAATTATTACCGCGTTATCAAACGGTACCTTTGGTACTGCAACGAACCCTACCTATGTTTTAACCGGCACAGTTGCTAATGGCACTGCAAAATGGGTGAAAAGTGGTGGATGTGTTACCGCTGGTGTTTGTTAATAATTAACCTAGTATAAATTGAATTTAAAAAAGCTCCTTAGGGAGCTTTTTTATTCCCTGTAATTTATGGTTATTAATTTCAATTCTAATTTTTACGAAAAAATAATAAAATATCTTCACTTTTGCTAACAACTCTTTTGTTTTTAATGATAAAAATACGTTACACTGTACTCAATAACATTAAATGAGTATTGCCAAAGCGTTATGAAAGGACTTCATCGACAGTCTAGTGTTTTGTCCGCTTTATCAAAACACGATTTGGTTCCCACTGAAATGGTGGGCAAAATTAGTGCTGAATTTATTCAGCAAAAAAAACCTTTTGTCCGCTATTTAGTTGAAGACAAACACTTTAATGCCCTACATATTGCCAACATTCTATCTAAAAGCTTCGGCTACCCATTAATAGACCTGCAACAGTTTGATACCTCCCTAGTACCTGAAGGTGTCCGTAATGAAAAATTGATCCGTAAACATAATGCATTACCATTATTTTTGCGTGGAAAAGTGTTATTCATTGCAATGTCCGACCCTACTAATTTAGACGCATTAGAAGAGATGCAGTTTAATACTGGCTTTGCAACTGAACTCGTTTTAGCTAATGAGCACAGTTTACATGAGTGTATTGAGAAAGTTCTTGAAGAAGAAAACGACGCTTTAGATATTAGTGACATTGACGCCGAGGAACTTGCTGGCATTGATGTACAAGAAGAGAGCACTGACAGTGGCGATGTAGCTACTGGCGACAAAGAAGATGCACCAATTGTTGTTTATATTAATAAGATATTATTAGATGCAATAAAAAAAGGCGCGTCAGATTTACATTTTGAACCTTATGAAAAATCATACCGCATTCGCTTTCGCATTGATGGTATTTTAGCTGAAGTAGCAAAGCCTCCCATTTCTCTCGCCGCTCGAATGTCTGCCCGATTAAAGGTCATGTCTAAATTAGATATCGCAGAGCGTCGTGTACCGCAAGATGGTCGAATAAAATTAGCGTTATCAAGAAAAAAGTCCATTGACTTTCGAGTTAGTACCCTTCCCACCATGTGGGGAGAGAAGATCGTAATGCGTATTCTTGACTCTTCAAGTGCCATGCTCGGTATTGAAATGTTGGGCTATGAACCTGAGCAGAAAAAAATCTATACCGAAGCGCTTGATCAACCTCAAGGTATGATTTTAGTTACTGGACCAACCGGGTCTGGTAAAACCGTTTCTCTTTATACTGGGTTAAATATTCTTAATACCCAAGAGCGCAATATATCTACCGCTGAAGATCCTGTTGAAATAAATTTAGAAGGTATTAACCAAGTTCAAATTAATGTGCGAGCAGGTTTAACTTTTCCTAGCGCCTTGAGGTCATTTTTACGTCAAGATCCAGATATTGTGATGGTAGGTGAAATTCGTGATTTAGAAACCGCTGAAATAGCCATAAAAGCCTCACAAACGGGTCATTTGGTATTATCTACTTTACATACTAACTCAGCAGCAGAAACATTAACTCGCTTGTTAAACATGGGGGTTCCTTCATATAACGTTGCCAGCTCTGTTAGTATTATTATTGCTCAACGATTAGCCCGTCGTTTATGTGCCCAATGCAAAACTGAAGATATTATTCCTGAAACAGAATTACTCAACCAAGGATTCCCAGCTGATAAAATAGGGCAATTTAAAATATTTAAACCCGTGGGTTGTGAGCAATGCACAAGTGGCTATAAGGGTCGAGTGGGTATTTATGAAGTGATTAAAATTAGTGAAAAAACTGCAAGCATAATAATGGAAGGCGGAAATTCTCTAGACATTGCGAATCAATGTCAAAAAGAAGGTTATAATAATTTACGTCAATCAGGTATAAAAAAAGCCATGCATGGCGTAACAAGCTTGGAAGAAATAAATCGAGTCACCAGCTCATAAAACCCGTGCTTAAAACTTAGGGCATTGATTGAGCTATAGTTAACATCAACCGTAATAATTTTAACGGTCGCATTAACCACCACAATAACTGGGTATCTTTATGGCAATTTCTACTACAGCTAAATCTAAAGCAAAAATAGCCGCACCAAAAGCGCTAGATGTTTTTCAATGGCAAGGAGTAAACCGTAAAGGTAAAAAAGTTAATGGTGAGCTTTCTGCTGCTACTATGTTGGAACTAAAATCCCAACTTCGTAAACAAGGCATAACACCAGGACGTATTAAGAAAAAAGCTAAACCTATGTTTGGTTTAGGTGGCGATAAGAAAATACTTCCTGCTGACATCGCTATTATTACTCGCCAAATAGCCACCATGCTAGGTGCTGGTGTTCCTTTAGTGCAAACCATTGAAATGATTGGTAAAGGCCATAATAATGGCAACATGCAAAAGCTACTTGGTGATATAGGTAATAAACTTCAATCAGGTATTCCATTATCAGATTGTTTACGAGATCACCCTAAATATTTTGATGACTTATACTGTGATTTAGTCAATTCAGGAGAGCAATCTGGCTCTTTAGAAACCATTTACGATAGAATTGCCACCTACAAAGAAAAAAGTGAAGCATTAAAAGCAAAAATAAAAAAAGCGATGGCTTATCCCATTGCCGTACTTTTCGTTGCCCTAATCGTAACCTCAATTTTACTTATTTTTGTTGTACCCGTTTTTCAAGAAATATTTGCCAGCTTTGGTGCTGAATTGCCAGCATTTACTCAATTTGTTGTAGGTATTTCAGAATTTATGCAATCCTATTGGTATCTTGGGTTAGGGGCTATTTTTGCATTTATCTATGTTTTCAAAAAAGTGCATTTAAATAGCCAAAAGTTCCGCGATAGTATGGACAAAAAAATATTGAAACTTCCTGTTATTGGCGACTTATTAGAAAAAGCAGCCGTAGCTCGTTATGCTAGGACATTATCAACTACCTTTGCCGCAGGTGTACCATTGCCAGACGCTTTAGAGTCAGCAGCAGGTGCTTCGGGTAATGCAGTATTTCGAGATGCTATTTTAGAAATTCGTTCAGAAGTTTCTTCCGGTATGCAAATGAACTTAGCCATGCGCAACTGTAATATTTTTCCTGATATGGTTATCCAAATGGTCGCTATTGGTGAGGAATCTGGTGCGGTTGATGATATGTTAGCTAAAGTTGCTACCGTCTATGAACAAGAGGTTGATAACGCGGTTGATGCATTAACCAGCTTGTTAGAGCCAATGATCATGGCTGTGCTTGGTGTAGTTATTGGTGGTTTAATTATTGCGATGTATTTACCTATTTTCCAAATTGGTATGGTTGTATAAGCAATGCAACTGAGTGTTCATTAGTTAAATTTTTTTAAGTATAAAGGTGTTTTGTGTTTTCAGAAGTTATTATGATGTTTGAGCTTTACCCAAGTAGTTTTTATCTTACGGTATTATTTTTTTCATTAACTATTGGTAGCTTTTTAAATGTAGTAATTTATCGCTTACCAAAAATGTTAGAGCAAGGTTGGTATCAGGAATGTCGTGAATTCCTAGCCGATGAAATTAAAAAACCAGCAACAGAAACTCAAACAAACATTACCTTATCTAAGCCCAATTCAACTTGCCCGCATTGCGATCATCAAATTCGATTTTATGAAAACGTACCGATTCTAAGTTGGCTATTTTTAAAGGGAAAATGTAGTCAATGCAAAAATAAAATATCTATTAGATACCCTTTGGTTGAGGCTAGCACTGCAGCACTTAGTCTTATCATTGCCTACACATACGGTGTAAATAGCCTTACCTTCTTTGTATTAATATTAACTTGGACGCTTATCTGTTTAACCATGATCGACTTTGATCATATGTTATTACCAGATCAGCTCACCTTCCCCTTATTATGGTTGGGACTTTTAATTAATATCAATGGCGCAATTGTGCCATTGGAGCAAGCAGTTATTGGTGCTGTTGCTGGCTATATGAGCTTATACAGTGTTTTTTGGTTGTTTAAGTTTTTCACTGGTAAAGAAGGCATGGGGCATGGCGACTTTAAGCTGCTCGCGGTTTTTGGTGCTTGGTTAGGTTGGCAGTTACTTCCTTTATTGATTTTAATGGCTTCCGCTGTTGGTGCGATTATTGGCATTAGTTTGATTATATTTAAAGGTCACCAACGCCAACAAGCAATTCCTTTTGGTCCTTACATCGCAATCTCAGGTTGGCTGACAATGCTTTTTGGAAATGATATTTGGCAATGGTATTTAGCCTTAGTTTTATAGTTTAGGAAATGAAGAGATTATGGCTAATTTCACCGTAGGATTAACTGGTGGTATCGGTAGCGGTAAGACCACCGTTTCTACACTCTTTTTTGAACTTGGTGTTGAAATTGTTGATGCAGATATTATTGCCCGAGAAGTCGTTGGACCAAACACACATGCGTTAACACTCATTGCAAAACATTTTGGCAATGAAATATTATTAGTGAACAAACAATTAAACAGAGCTTTATTACGAAAACGTATTTTCTCAAATTCGAAAGACAAAATCTGGTTAAATGCTCTATTACACCCCCTGATTAGAGAAAGTATTCTTAATAAAATACAAGCTAGCCAAGGTGAATACTGTATTTTATCTGCACCTCTATTAATTGAGAATAATTTACAGTCTCTAGTAAACCGCATATTGATTATAGATGTCAGTGTGCAAACTCAATTAACAAGAACAACAAACCGAGATGATTGTGATGAAAGTATTATTCAAGAAATAATCAACAGTCAGATCAATCGAGAACAACGACTTGCTGCCGCTAATGATATCATTGACAATGAAAGTAGTGATTTGGTTAGCCTAAGAAAATCAGTAAGTGAACTCCACCAGCAATATCTACTCCTTTCCCAAAAGTAGTGAATAATAGCTATAAAATGAAAAACTTGATAAAAAATTAGCCATTTCTATTTACACTCGGTAGTATGGATAGAATTTTCTTACATGCCAGATAGTTATGTCATTTGTTTTATATGAACATCCGCTTAATGAGCGTATCCGTAATTATTTAAAACTTGAGCAATTATTTGCTCAAGTTGATGGATGTGAGATAAGTAAAATTGAAAGTCATTATCAAGTATTCTTTACTGCTCTGTTTGCTATTCTAGACACCTTAGAACGTAATGATATTCGTGGTGAGTTGATCAGGGATCTTGAAAAGCTCGAGCAAAATTTAGTTATTTGGTCAAAAGCTCCAGATGTTGATAATTGTGCCCTAGAGGATAACTTAAGGTCTACAGTGGCTTTACTTAGTCAGTTAAAAACCTCAACTCCTCTTTGGTGCCAACTCAAAAATGATAAGTTTCTTGCCGGTTTAAAGCAGCGCTTTGCCATTCAAGGAGGTAGCTCAAGTTTTGACTTACCCCAGTTAAAGTTTTGGTTAAATCAAGATTCTATAGCTCACGAAAAAGATATTGCTCACTGGATAATACAGCTTCAACAAATCTCAGAGTCACTTGCCTTAATTCTAAAATTTATTCGCCAACGTGCCGCTTTTGAAGTCATTAAAACCAGTAACGGTTTTTACCAAGATAATGGTGATGGAATTATACTCTTAAGAATAAAAGTACCAAGTAACGCCGGATATTACCCAACTATCAGTGGCAGTCGCCTGCGTTATTCTATTCGCTTTATGCTGCCTTGTGCTGAAAATGGTCGTCGTTATATTGACAAACCAGCCTCATTTGAACTTTCAAAATGTTAAAAGCCTAACTTCGTTAATATCAGCTAGCTTCCCCATCAAGTTTTTTTTATAATAACCTCATTACTCATTATTAATTAATTTCACCATGTCAATAAAAGTATCTTGCCCTACCTGTGATAAAGCTGTGGTCTGGGCTGAAGAAAGTGAATACCGCCCTTTTTGTAGTGAACGATGTAAATTGATTGATCTAGGGGATTGGGCTGATGAAAACCATAAAATATCTCAACCTATGACTAGAGATGTACCGTTGAGTGAAGAAATGCTTGATGCTTTAGAAGATGAATTTTTACAGCACAACAAGTTTTTTGTAGAGCCTGAATGATTTCAAAATATTCAGAATAATAAAGCCTATTGGTAAAGTGCTTTAAGTTTATCAACAATAATAATATTAGCCTTTGGAAAATCAAGGGTACTTAACTCAGCGAAACTAAACCAACCTTGTTTTTGTCCTTCTTGTGCTTCCGGCTCACCTAGATAATTATCGACCAGATAGACATCTAGTAATACCTGCTTATCGCCATAGTCATGCTGAATTTCAACTAAGGGAATACAAGCAAGCACATCTATGGCAATCTCTTCTTTTAGTTCCCTGTGCAGTGCTTGGGCAATCGTTTCTCCCTGCTCAACCTTACCACCTGGAAATTCCCACTTTCCTCCTTGATGAGCATGCTCAAGGCGCTTAGTTAAGAAAAACTCACCATTTGTAACAATCACCCCAACAGCAACATGAACAATATTTGTCATTAACTTACCTACTTTTTAGTTTATAAAAATAAAACGCCAGTTATTAACTGGCGTTTTTATCATTCATTTATCAGAATACTATACAGTTTTAGGTAAGTTTACCGTGACACTGTTTATATTTTTTACCTGAACCACAAGGGCAAGGCTCATTACGGCCAACCCTTGCTACTGCTGGTGCTTGTTCCGTCGCATTACTTGACGACTCGTGGGTATATTCCTTTGGTGTTTCTTCTGCTTTTCTGTGTTGCTCTTCAACCGCTTCAACATCAGATTCTGCTTTTATTTGAACCTTACTTAAAATACCAATAACGTCATATTTTAAGTTATCAAGCAATTCAGAAAACAGCTCAAATGATTCACGTTTAAACTCTTGCTTAGGATTTTTTTGAGCGTGTGCACGTAACCCAATGCCCTGACGTAAATGATCCATAGCAGCTAAATGATCTTTCCAATGAGAATCTAAACTTTGCAGCATGACTGCTTTCTCAAATTGACGCAAAACGTCAGCACCAACCATTTCTTCTTTATTGATATATTCTTGTTCTACTTGCTCAATAATTTTTTCTCGTAAGGTTTCTTCGTGTAACTTGCTATCTTCTTTTAACCATTGAGCAACTGGCATATCAAGGGTTAAGTCTCCTTTAATATGCTCTTCTAAGCCTGGAATATCCCACATTTCTTCTAATGATTGCTGAGGAATATGCTGGTCAATAATACCGTTAACTACATCGCCACGAATAGCTTTGATCACGTCGGCAATATCAGCTTCATCCATTAACTCATTACGTTGTTCATAGATAACTTTACGTTGATCGTTAGAAACATCATCAAATTCAAGCAACTGCTTACGAATATCAAAGTTACGTCCTTCAACTTTTCTTTGGGCATTTTCAATACTCTTAGTCACCCAAGGATGTTCAATCGCTTCTCCGTGTTCCATGCCTAATTTGCGCATCATATTAGTAATACGCTCCGAAGCAAAAATACGCATTAAACCATCTTCCATTGAAAGATAGAAGCGAGTGGAGCCAGAATCACCTTGACGACCCGAACGACCACGTAATTGATTATCAATACGACGAGACTCATGACGTTCAGTTGCAACGATATGCAAACCGCCCAACTCTAATACTTTATTGTGCTCAACTTTCCATTCTTCTTTTGCTTGTGCAACTTTTTCATCAGTTGGATTTTTAATTTTGGCAATAATTGCATCTAAGTTACCGCCTAAAACAATATCAGTACCACGACCCGCCATGTTAGTAGCAATAGTTACCGCACCAACTTTACCTGCATCAGCAACAATTTCAGCTTCTTGTTGATGAAATTTAGCGTTAAGCACTTTATGTTTAATTTTCGCTTTCTTTAAGAAATCAGATAAAAACTCTGAGGTTTCAATGCTGATAGTACCAACTAAAACTGGTTGGCCTCGTTTAACACAATCTTGAATATCTTCGAGAATTGCTTCAAATTTTTCTTCACTAGTGAGATAGATTAAATCAGCTTTATCATCACGAACCATTGGTTGGTTAGTTGGAATAACAACGGTTTCTAAACCATAAATATGATTAAATTCAAAAGCTTCAGTATCAGCAGTACCTGTCATCCCTGATAGTTTATCGTAGATACGGAAGAAATTTTGGAAAGTAATCGATGCTAATGTTTGATTCTCATTCTGAATTTTAACCGCTTCTTTAGCTTCAACCGCTTGGTGTAAACCTTCCGACCAACGACGTCCTTCCATCGTACGACCAGTATGCTCATCAACGATAACTATTTCGCCATCTTTAACGATATAATCAACATCTTTTTGGAATAATTTATGTGCTCTAAGCGCTGCCATCACATGATGTAACAAGGTAATTTTACTAGCTGAGAAAAGTGTTTCACCCTCTTCAATCAAGCCTTTCTCTTGCATAATGCTTTCAATATTAAGTTGACCGCGCTCGGTTAAATAAACCTGCTTAGATTTTTCATCTAGCGTGAAATCACCTTCAACAAAGTCTTCTTTTTGACCTGTTTCTTCGTCTTTATCTTCTTCATTTTGTAATACTAATGTCGGTACCACTGTATTGATCATGCGATACAATTCTGAACTATCTTCTGCTTGTCCAGAAATAATTAATGGAGTTCGGGCTTCATCAATTAAAATAGAGTCAACCTCATCAATTACAGCGAAGTGCAAAGGTTTTTGTGCGCGCTCTTCTGGAGAAAAAGCCATATTATCGCGTAGATAATCAAAGCCAAATTCATTGTTTGTGCCATAGGTAATATCAGAGTTATAAGCAGCTTGTTTATCACCTGGCGTCATGCCAGCAACATTACACCCAACTGTCATACCTAAAAATTCAAATAAAGGGCGACTCCAATCAGCATCACGACCAGCAAGGTAGTCATTCACAGTAATGATATGTACACCTTTACCGGTTAAACCATTTAAGTAAGCTGGTAGTGTTGCGGTTAAGGTTTTACCCTCACCAGTACGCATTTCGGCGATTTTACCGTCATTCAGTACCATGCCACCAATCATCTGCACGTCAAAATGGCGCATACCAAAAACACGCTTACTCGCTTCACGCACAACAGCAAAAGCTTCCGGTAACAAAGTATCTAGAGATTCATCATTACTAAGACGATCTCTAAATTCAGTAGTTTTAGCTTTTAATTCTTCATCACTCAATGCTTCTAAAATTGGCTCTAGTGCATTTATTTTTATTACTTCTTTGCGCATTTGTTTAAGTAATCTATCGTTACGACTACCAAACAGTTTTGTCATTAAATTTACAAACATCTTGTTAAACCATTTTTAGTATAAATGAGCATGAAGAAAATCTTCCGCTGTAAAATAAAAGTGATCGGTAAAAACCGATCACTTAAGAATTCAATAAATCGCGAACTACTTAGCTTTGCGATATACGTACTTTATTGGATTAATTTGCTTATTGTTGCGTAATATTTCGTAATGAACATGGGGACCTGTTGACCGACCCGTACTTCCCATCCGAGCAATTACTTGACCTTTGCTAACAACTTCACCAACCTTTACCAATAATTCTTTATTGTGACCATAGCGGGTTTTAAGTCCCTTACCATGATTAATTTCTATCAAGTTGCCATAACCATAACGAGTACTTGACCAGGTTACAACGCCTGCTGCAGTAGCAATAATTGCAGCATCTTCTTTACCTGCAAAATCAACACCTTTATGCATAGCCGGTCGTCCATTAAATGGATCTTTACGTGTACCAAAGTAAGATGATAACCAGCCTTTGGTAATTGGTCGACCTGATAGATAACTTGTATTTTCTATATGGTGACCTAAGGTCACAGATTCAAGCACTTTAAGCTGTTTTTCTTCAAATAATAATTCTTCTTCAAGTTCTGACATTTCTAACAACAGCTGTGCTAGTGATTTTTTTTCAAAATGTTGTATATTTCCAAGCGGACCACCGCTCGGCGGTAATGCTTGAAAATTGAACTCTTTTTCAGGAATGTTCGCCTGCTCAGCTAAACGATCTCCTAATGCATTTAAACGTAAAACTTGGCTTTGTAATTCAGCCAACTTCATGGTTAATGCGGTGACTTGTTCTGTTTTAACTGCAATTTCATCCATCGCAGCAACAGGTTCATTAATTGAATAAAGAGGAGAAAGGGGTTGTTCATCTGACGAAATGATTAAATGAACAATAAAGCCTGACACTACCGCAAAAAAAGCTATCGCCGATAACCAATGAAGTTTGGTTAACTTCATTGAAAATCTGACATTTTTCCCACGATATAATAATGTTAAGCTCATAATAAAATATATATTCCTAGCGTTACTTGGTCATTACTGATTAAGGATATTTATTGCTGCCAAGTAAAATTTCGACAGGCACTTTCGCATAATTAATAACAAAAACCAACTCTTTAGCTAGTTTATAACAATCCTTGTTATTTATCGATGTTTCTATTGGTAGTCTTTCATTTTAAAAATAAAAAAACCAATCGTTTGATTGGCTTTTTTAAATTGAAAAATTTATCTATTTACTTTAAAAAGACGATGCGGCAACTTCTTGATATTGAATAGGTGAAGGGGTTTCATCTTCATAAGTGACCCATTCCCAACAATCCGTTTGTTTAAAAACTTCTCTAAGTAATAAGTTATTTAAACCATGACCGGATTTAAAAGCATTCAATTCACCTAAAATACTTGCGCCACACATGTATAAATCACCAATGGCGTCTAATATTTTATGTTTAACAAACTCATCATCATAACGAAGTTCGTCTTTGTTCAGCATACGGTATTCATCAAGTACGATAGCGTTTTCTAAGCTACCACCTAATGCTAAATTGTGTGAACGTAAAAATTCTATATCGCGCATAAAACCAAACGTACGAGCACGGCTAATTTCTTTAATAAAAGAACAGCTAGATAAATTCATGCTCATTACTTGGCTGGTTTTAGCTATAACAGGGTGATCAAATTCAATAGCAAAGTTAACTCTAAACCCTTCATAAGGTTTTAACTCTGCCCATTTGTCACCTTCTTCAATTCGAATTGTTTTCTTTATCCGAATAAAGCGTTTGGCTACGTTTAAGGTTTCGATGCCTACCGATTGAATTAAATATACAAACGGTAAGGCGCTGCCATCCATGATCGGAATTTCTGGCGAGTCAACATCAACAATTAAATTATCGATGCCTAAACCCGCAACAGCAGACAATAGATGTTCGACGGTGGAAATCTGCACACCTTGTTCATTCACTAAACACGTACATAAAGTGGTTTCACCAACTGCATCTGGCGTTGCTTTAATATCAACAACAGGGTCTAAATCAACACGGCGAAATACAATACCTGTATTCGCTGGCGCAGGACGGAGAGTAATCTGTACCTTTTCGCCTTTGTGTAATCCAACACCTATTGCCGAAACACTTTCTTTTAATGTACGTTGTTTAATCATAAATAGCCTTCTTAAGCCTTTATTTTGCTTAAATGGAACCTGCCAATTCGGCGGGCGCATAATATAGCAAAAAAGCTTAACAAAATCAAAACCTCAGCTTTAAGCCATTCTTTTAATAAAAAGAGACGCTTAATATGCTGTTTATTCTGCTCACTAATCCGCTTGTTTTCGCAAAAATGCCGGAATATCTAAATAGTTATCTAGCGCCGCTGCTTGTACTGTTTGCACTTGAGCATTAGCTTCAGGCATAGCCACACTAGCCGTATTCACTTCTGGTTGTGGGCTTGCCATATATTCTTGTCCAACCGCAATAGGCTCTATCGCTTGTGGCGGATTTACCAAAGTAATATCTGGTTTACGCTCAGCACCAATACCTGTTGCAACAACCGTTACACGTAAATCTTCAGTCATTTCAGGGTCTATTACTGCACCAACAACCACAGTTGCATTTTCAGAAGCAAACGCTTTAACCGCATTACCAACTGTTTCAAACTCATCAATACTAATGTCCATACCAGCAGTAATATTAACTAAAATGCCGCGAGCACCTGATAAGTCAACATCTTCTAAAAGTGGGCTTGAAATAGCGGCTTCTGCTGCTTCTTCCGCACGATCTTCACCTGATGCTATACCAGACCCCATCATTGCCGTTCCCATTTCAGACATTACGGTTCTAACATCTGCAAAATCTACATTTATGAGTCCTGGGCGAGTAATAAGTTCCGCAATACCTTGTACAGCTCCCAATAAAACATTATTAGCCGCTTTAAAAGCATCTAATAATGAAGTACCTGGACCTAGTACTTTCAATAATTTTTCATTCGGAATAGTGATCAATGAGTCAACACTTTGTGATAAAAACTCAATACCTTGATCTGCATAGTTCATGCGTTTTTTCCCTTCAAAAGGAAAAGGTTTAGTGACAACAGCAACGGTTAAAATACCCATTTCTTTTGCTATTTCAGCAACAACTGGCGCTGCACCTGTACCTGTACCACCACCCATACCAGCGGCGATAAAAACCATATCAGCACCCTGTAAGGTTTCTTTTATCGTTTCTCTATCTTCTTCAGCACTGCGACGACCAATTTCAGGGTTTGCACCAGCACCTAAGCCTTTAGTAACATCAGTACCAATTTGCAAAGTTACATTAGCCGATGAATTACGTAATGCTTGTGAGTCAGTATTGGTAGTAATGAATTCTACCCCTTCAATGGTTTGGCAAACCATATGCTCAACAGCATTACCACCACCACCACCAACTCCAATCACTTTAATGACCGCTTCTTCGTTATGATCTTCCATTAATTCAAACATTTTTACTCTCCGATTTTTATGTTTTGTTCCACCAAAACTACTTACTAAATTTATCTAACTACGATTTTTATTGTTCTACATCACATCAAACTAAAACTACATATATATCAAAACACTCAGGCTAAAATTCACCCTTAAACCATGCTAATACTCGTGAACCAATGCTACTTGCACTGCCGCTACTTTTGCCTTCATTGCTCGTTTGTTCATTTGCCTGCATACCATAGTGCAACAAACCTACAACCGTTGCGTAAGTAGGGTCATTTACGTATTCCTTTAACCCACAAACATCTTGAGGTTGAGCAACACGTACTGGCATTTGAAAAATTTCTTCGGCAAACTCAACGACACCTTCCATTTTTGCAGTACCGCCAGTTAATACATAACCAGCAGCAATTTGATCTTCTAAGCCACAACTTCTCAGCTCTTCTTGAATCAATTCAAATAACTCTTGGTATCTTGGCTCGACTACTTCAGCCAAAGTATGGCGAGACATTGAACGTGCTGGTCGTCCACCAACACTTGGTACTTCAATACTTTCTTCCATACTCACTAATTGGCGAAGCGCACAGGCATACTGCACTTTAATATCTTCGGCATGACTCAATGGAGTTCTAAATATTTTGGCAATATCACTAGTTACCTGATTACCAGCAACAGGTATAACTGCGGTATGTCGTAATGCGCCGTTGGTAAATACCGAAATGTCCATGGTACCTGCCCCCATATCAACTACACAGATACCTAACTCTTTTTCATCATCGGTTAATACCGCATAACTTGAAGCTAATGCTGAGAAAATAAGTTGATCTGCTGTCAGTTCACAACGCTCTACACACTTAACAATATTTTTTGCCATATCATTAGCACAGGTAACAATATGTACTTTCGCTTCCATACGAACACCTGACATACCAATAGGGCTTTTTATACCATCTTGGCAATCTATACTAAATTCTTGCGGCAATACGTGCAGCATTCTACGTTCAGCTGAAATAGGAACTGAGCGCGCCGTATGAATAACATTGTCTACGTCTTCTTGGATCACTTCTTTGTCATTAATTGGCACCATGCCATTTTCATTTTGACAACTGATGTGTTTGCCTGAAATACCTAAATATACTGAGGTGATATGACAATCAGCCATTAATTCAGCTTCATTAATTGCCCGTTGAATAGACTGAATAACTAAATTCAAATCGTTAACGCCACCTTTATCCATACCTCGAGCAGGTTGATTACCCACCCCAACAATACTTAATTGGTTGTCGGTAGTTACTTCACCTACAGCAACGGATATTTTTGATGTTCCGATATCTAAACCAACAATTAGGTTTCTTTCATTTGGTTTTGCCATGAAGATTAAACTCTTTCTTTTTTTACTAAAGGCTTCCAACCGACGGCAGCCCCTGTGTCATAACGTAAATCAACATAATCAATTTGTTGATCATCTTTTTTATTCTTTTTAATCGTTGAATAAATATCCATAAAACGTTGAATTCGTTCAACTCTATTTTCTCGACCTAAATTTAAGGTCACACCATCTGTTAAGGTAAGCTGCCAAGAAAAACGCTCTGACAATACCAATTCATCAATAGCCAAGCTTTTGTAACTCAATAACTTATTTAAATTAACAAAGTTATCTAAAGCTACATTTTCACTACCTTCCGGCCCAAAAAATGCGGGTAAAGCATGCTCAATTCTCGCAACATTGGCCTGAAAAGCGACACCTTGTTCATTAATCAGAAAGTCACCATTCCAATAAGCAATTGGACGTTGATCAACCACATATATTTTTAACTCATTCGGCCATTTTTTTCTCACCGAAACCGAATAAACCCAAGGCAATGCTGCTACTTGCTGCTGAATTTGGTTAACATCAACTTTAAAAAAATTACCTAAATTCACGGCATCTATTGCTTGTTCAATATCACTCTTATTGGTGTAAAGCATTTCACCACTGATCACTACCGAGGTAACCGGAGCAGTTTCATCTGAAGATAAACGTTTATTCACTAACCAACTAAATGAACAAATACCAACGATTACTGCGACAAAAAAAGCAACACCAAACCAAAAACTCCAATGAAGTTTTTCTGATGTTTCTGACGCTAATGCCAATTGCTCATTTTGTTTTGACATAAATTATTTTTTATTCCCTACGGTCTTTTCAACAACTAACTCTCTATCTATTCCGGCACTCAGCTCAACAATACGAGTTACAAGCTGTGAAAAATCTAACCCGTGAACTTTAGCCGCTTTAGGTACTAACGAGGTTTCTGTCATACCCGGTACCGTATTTACTTCTAATATTTGCCATTTACCTTGCTGGTCTTGCATAATATCAACACGTCCCCAATCTTTAGCGCCTGTCGCTTTAAACGCCTTTAATGCCAGCGCTTTTAGCTCATCTTCATCAGCTTGCGCTAACCCACATGGACAATGATATTGAGTGCTATTTGATTGATATTTTGCTTCATAATCATAAAACTCTCTTGGTGTTTCCATATGAATAACAGGTAAGGCTTCTTCACCTAAAATACTGATGGTATATTCAGGACCTTCAATCCACGCTTCTACTAATACTTCACTATCAAAACCAAACGCTTCTGTTAAGGCATTATTTAATTGCTCAGCTGTTGCCGCCATCGCCATGCCGATACTTGAACCTTCGTTTGCTGGTTTAACCATAACCTTGCCGTTTAGCGAAGCTAGAATGTTCGTAGCATTTTCATTTTGATAATTATCTTTATATACAATAGAAAAATCAGCAGTTGGCAAACCAACCGCTTGCATCACCTGTTTAGACCTAATTTTATCCATAGATAACGCAGAGCCCAATACATTAGAGCCAGTATATGGAATACCCATATACTCCAAAGCTCCTTGTACACAACCGTCTTCACCTCCGCGGCCATGTAATGCAATAAATGCTCGATCAATATTTTCTTTTACTAAATCTGTTAAACAGTAATTTTTGGTATCCACTAAAACCGCGTTAAACCCTGCTTGTAGTAGTGCATTAGCAATCGCTTGACCAGAACGTAGTGATACTTCACGCTCAGCTGAATCTCCACCGAACAGCACCGCTATTTTTTCGCTTTTTAATCCGTGTAGTGATTTCATAATCACTCAGCCCCGGTTAATAAAGGATTATTTGCTAAAGAACGTGATACGACACCGATATTACCCGCGCCTTGCGTGATCATCATGTCACCATCTTGCAGCTGAGCACTTAATAATTCGGCAAGTTTATCTACATCACCTACATAAATCGGCTCTACTTGACCTCTTTGACGAATACTACGTGCTAAACTTTTACTGTCTGCATTCACTATTAAGTTCTCACCTGCTGCATAAACATCAAGTAAAAACAAACAATCAACTTGTGATAGCACTTCAACAAAATCTTCATACAAGTCACGAGTCCGTGAATACCTGTGAGGTTGAAATATCATCACTAAACGCTTATCAGGCCAGCCATTACGCATCGCCTTAATGGTCGCTTCAACTTCTCTTGGGTGATGACCATAATCATCAACCAAAATCATTTCTCCTTTTGCCGTTTTTAAATCAGCAAGTTGTTCAAAACGTCGACCAATGCCAGCAAAGTTACACAATGCATTGGCAATAGCATCATCATCAACGCCTTCATCGGTTGCTACGGCAATACTCGCTAGAGCATTCAGAACATTATGTTGCCCAGGTAAATTTACACTTAAATCAAGTGGGGGATGACCTTCACGCTCAACAGTAAAATGACTTAGGCCTTTATTTTGCTGATAATTTGTTGCAACAACATCTGCATCAGATGAAAAACCATAAGTGATCACTTGGCGAGCAATGCGTGGCAATATTTCTCGTACTACAGGATTATCGATACAAACAACAGCTAAACCATAAAAAGGTAGGTTATGTAAAAACTCAATATAGGTATCTTTAAGCTTTTCAAAATCTCCTTGGTAGGTTTCCATATGGTCTTCATTAATATTAGTAACTACCGCGACCATAGGTTGTAAATGCAAAAACGAAGCATCACTCTCATCGGCTTCAGCAATCAAATAACGACTTGTGCCCAATCTAGCGTTAGTACCTGCACTGTTAAGTAGGCCACCAATAACAAACGTAGGGTCTAAGTCGCCTTCAGCAAAAATAGAAGCAATTAAACTAGTTGTTGTGGTTTTACCATGAGTACCCGCAATAGCGACTCCATGACGAAAACGCATGAGTTCAGCTAGCATTTCAGCCCTACGAACTACAGGAACTCGACTTTTAGCCGCTTGGATTAACTCGGGGTTCGTTGGGTCTATTGCCGTTGAAACCACAATAACACTAGCACCATCAATATTATTTTGATGGTGTCCTACTGTGATTTTTGCACCTAATGAACGTAATCGCTGTACCACTTGATTTTCACCAAGATCAGAGCCGGTTATTTGATAGCCTTCATTTAACAATACTTCAGCAATCCCCCCCATACCTGCCCCACCAATACCTACAAAATGAATACATTTCACCCGTCTCATTTCAGGGATTTTAATTGGGGCGCTCGTTTTCGTTGAGTTTTGATTTTTATTCATTGCACTATTAGTTACGTTAGTCATGTTTTACAAGCTCCGCACATGTTTGCGCGACACGAAGTGTTGCATCGGCATGGGCAGCATCATGCGCTGCTTTTGCCATCGACTGCACCACTTTGTCGGAAATAAATAAGCTGTTTAGCATTTGCGATAAACTTGTACCGTTAAATTCTTTTTGCGCAATAATTTTTGCGGCATTTTTGTTGGCTAAATACTGTGCATTTTTAGTTTGATGATCATCAACAGCATGTGGCAAAGGCACAAATATCGCAGGCTTTGCTGCCATAGCCAGCTCTGAAACCGTTAATGCTCCAGCTCGACATACCACAACATCGGCCCATTGATAAGCAGCAGCCATATCATCAATAAATTCAGTCACTTTTATGTTATCTTCAGATAAACCATATTGTTGATAACTGCTCAAGACACTTGCTTGGTTACCTTTACCGGTTTGATGCCAAACTGTAATATTCTGTACTTTAATTTGTTTCATTGCTTGCGGCACAGTGTCGTTCAACACCTTAGCTCCTAAACTGCCACCAACTATTAATACCTTTTTACTGCTGGCAGGTTGCTCAGGAACAATCTGCTCAATAGCTAAAATTTCTTTGCGCAACGGATTACCCACCACTTGATGTTTAATACTGCCTTTAAATGCATCAGGGAATGCGCTTAATACTTTAGAAGCAATATTGGCAAGAAAACGATTACTCATCCCCGCTACGGCATTTTGCTCGTGCAAAACTAACGGTTTTCCTAATAACCATGCAGCAACACCACCCGGTGCACTGGCGTAACCACCCATACCTAAAACCACATCAGGCTTAACTTTGCGCATAACTTTTACTGACTGGAGAACCGACTGAAATAATTTAAACGGCGTTTTCAGCCAGGCTTGCCAATTCTTATTGCGTAAACCAGCGATGTTAATAAAAGATATATCAAAGCCATGTGCAGGTACTATTTCTGCTTCCATTCGCTTAGCTGTACCTAGCCAATGAATATTCCAGCCTTGTTTTTGCAAATACTCTGCAACAGCAATACCTGGGAATATATGCCCTCCTGTACCGCCAGCCATCACTAATAATGTAGGACGATGCTTACTTACTTCACTACTCATGTTCGCCCTCCTTTTTATTTTGTCTACTTTTTCTTCGGCTTTTCTTGTTATGACTTGTTGTCGCTTGAATGCTTTGTAATCTTATTTCATGATCAATTCGCATCAATATAACTAACGCCAACGTCATAATGATCATTGAACTACCGCCATAACTGATCAATGGCATAGTAAGGCCTTTTGTCGGAACGATTCCAGCCGTAGCACCTACATTTACCGCCGCTTGAAAACAAAACCAAATACCTATGGCATAAGCAAAAAAACCTTCAAAGTATTTTTCTTTACTGATCGCCTTTCTGCCAAGTAATAAAGCTTTAATCACTAGGGTAATGCTTAGTAATAAAATTATGCTTATACCAATAAAGCCAAACTCTTCAGCCAGTACAGCCATAACAAAATCAGTATGTGCTTCAGGCAAATATTCAAGCTTTTGAATACTATTTCCTAAACCTTGGCCAGAGAACTCGCCGCGACCATAAGCCATTAGCGACTGAGTTAATTGATAGCCACTACCAAAAGGATCTTTCCAAGGGTCTAGAAACCCAGTCACTCTTGCCCAACGATAAGGGGAAAAATACGCTAACGCAGCAATAGCAGAAAAACCAACACCAGCAATACTAATAAACTGCCAAAGTTTAGCGCCAGCTAAAAACAACAAACCAAAAGTTGTAACAAACATCACCACTACGGTGCCTAAGTCAGGCTGTAATAATAACAAGCTGGCGAGTACACCAAATACCACTAAAGGTTTAATAAAACCTTTAATGTTTTCCATTACTTCATCACGACGACGCACCATATAAGCCGATAAGTAACAAAAGAAAAATAACTTAGCCGGCTCAGCGGCTTGTATAGTAATAGGTCCAACCACAATCCAACGTGTTGAACCATTCACGGTACGGCCAACAATTAACACGATAACTAACAATGCAATGCCAAGTATTAACAAAGAACCACTGTTTTGTTGCCAACGATTCATTGGCAGTTGCAGTCCTACTGCTGCAACAAGTAGACTCAAAACAATATAAATCATATGCCGAATAACAAAATGAAAAGGGTCATCAAATAATCGCTCTGCCACTGGCATTGAAGAGCTCGCCACCATGATCAAGCCGATGGTATACATGCAAATAGCAAGAATAAGATAGGTCCGATCGAAAGTTGCTGCAGATGATGGTTCTAACATTAACCATTGGGGTAACTTAAGCACTGGTAAGTTTGAAATTGCAGTAGCCATTAACTTACCTCCTGCAATTTTTGAACAGCTGCAACAAATAACTCGCCACGTTGAGCAAAGTTTTTAAACATATCAATACTGGCACAAGCTGGGGACAACAATACCACATCACCCGCTTGAGCAAGTTCATGTGCTTGTTCAACCGCTTGTTCAATATCGCTTACCGAATAACCAACACTTGCCATGGTTAATATTTCACCACCATCTTTACCAAGCGTGATCACAGTATCAACATGTTCCGCAATAGCTAACTGCAAAGGTGAAAAGTCAGCACCTTTACCATCACCGCCAGCTATTAAAATCATTTTATTATTGCTGGTTAGTGTTGGAGCTAAACCATTAATTGCAGCAATTGCAGCGCCAACATTGGTCGCTTTTGAGTCGTTAACCCAGGTAATATTATCGTAAGTTTTTACTACTTGGCAGCGATGTGCTAACCCAGAAAAACTAGAAAAATGTTTTACCATCTCAGTTGTTGGCCATGTCAATTGTTGACCTAAAGCCAATACTGCTAAATAATTTAGTGCATTATGAAATCCAGCTAAAGGCAATTCATTTAGAGCAACAAGCGACTTTTCTCCCAACATTAATTGCATCTTACCTTGCTCCATAGCTAGACCAAACTGGTCAGTTTCTGGTTTATCAGAGCCAAATGAAATAATATTACTTTGCTGTTTATCTAGTGCAGAAAAACTTAACGGTTCATCACGATTAATCACGGCCACATTGCTTTGCTGATAAATTGATTGTTTAATCGCACTATATTTTTCAATGGTTTTATGTCGATCTAAGTGATCATCGCTAATGTTCAGTACACATGAAGCTATTGCATTCATACTTGATAATGTTTCTAACTGGAAGCTCGACAATTCCAAAATGTAACAATCAACATCTGCTGATAACTGGCTTAACACGGGTAAACCAATATTGCCTGCTAAAACCGTGTTAAAACCTAACGCCTTCCCGACATGAGCCAATAATGAAACAACAGTTGATTTACCGTTTGACCCAGTCACAGCTAATATAGGCTTTTCAGTTATCTGGCAAAATAATTCTACATCACCAATCACTTGGCAATTTTCATTAATTACTGATGTTAACTTTTCAGCCACTAAGTCGATACCTGGACTTACCAATAAAATGTCTGCTTGAGCAATTAAATCAATACTCCAAGTTCCTAATGTTAATGAGCACAGAGGAAAGTCTTTCGTAAATTCTTCGCTATCAACAATAGCTTCACGACTATCGTTTAAAGCACAGCACAGTTTGTTTTCTTGTAAAAATCGCACACACGACAAACCGGTTAGACCTGCGCCTAATACCAGTATTCTTTTGTCTTGTAACTGCGCGATCACTCGCTGCTGTTTGTTTGTCATATAAAGTAACGGCTTAACGTAATTTCAACGTTGCCAATCCTATTAAGACTAAAACTAATGAAATAATCCAAAAGCGAACGATCACTCTTGGCTCCGGCCATCCTTTCAACTCGTAATGATGATGAATAGGCGCCATTCTAAAAATTCGCTGACCACGTAACTTATACGAACCAACTTGCAAAATAACCGACACCGTTTCCATCACAAAAACGCCACCCATGATAAATAAAACCAGCTCTTGTCTCACTAAAACAGCGATAACGCCTAAGGCTGCACCTAGTGCTAATGAACCAACATCGCCCATAAACAGCTGTGCTGGATAAGTATTGAACCAAAGGAAACCTAAACCAGCACCAACAATTGCAGTACAAACCACCACTAGTTCACTGGTCATCGCGATATGAGGAATGTTTAAATAAGCGGAAAAATTTACGTGGCCCGTTACATAAGCAAAAATAGCAAAAGCACTCGCCACCATAATGGTTGGAACAATCGCTAAACCATCTAAGCCATCAGTTAAATTCACCGCATTACTAGTACCAACAATGACAAAGTAAGTCATCACGATATAAAAAATGCCTAACTGCGGTAAAACATCTTTAATAAAAGGAATTAACAAAGTGGTTTCTTCTGGTCCTTGAGCAATGCTATAAAGAAAAATAGCAGTAGCTAAACCAGCAACGGTCTGCCAAAAGTACTTCCAACGCGCAATCAAGCCATTAGAATCTTTGCGAATAACTTTACGATAATCATCTACAAAGCCAATCAACCCAAAGCTGACTACCACAAAAAGTACAACCCAAACGTATTCGTTGCTTAAGTCCCCCCACAGCAGCACACTAAAAACAATAGAGGCAAGAATCAAAATCCCCCCCATGGTTGGCGTACCGGATTTTGAAAAATGACTTTCGGGACCATCATCACGAATGGTTTGACTTATTTGCATTTTCTGCAAATAACGAATCAATTTAGGACCAAAAAATAACGAAATAATTAACGCAGTTAACGTTGAAACAATCGCTCTAAACGTTAAATATGAAAAAACATTAAAACCGCTATGATATTGGGTTAAATACTCACTTAGCCAAAGTAACATTAGGCACGTTCCTCTTGAAACTGGCCTTCACGCCAATTGATTATGTCATTAACAACATATTCCATATGCGCACTGCGTGAACCTTTCACTAAAATTGAAACTTGCTGACCTTCATCAGCCAATATATTTTGTAATTTTGTCAGCAAAACTGTTCGATCACTAAAATGCAAACTCGGTTTATCATTTTTATAATAAAAAGCATCTGAGGTGCTTTGACTTAAAACACCAAGGGTTAGCAAATCGTCGATACCTTGCTGTTTCGCATATTCACCCACTTCTTGATGATATTGTCGAGCTTCACTACCTAACTCTCCCATATCTCCTAAAATAAGGACTCGACGACCAGAATAAGCACCCAGTAAATCAATCGCCGCTTTAATCGATTCAACATTTGCATTATACGTGTCATCAATTAATTTATATTGCTCACCAAGTTGATGAATGTTTGAACGACCTTTAACTGGCGACATTTCAGCTAAACCTAAGCGTAAATCATCTAAACCGGCACCAAACTCTATCGCAATAGCAGCTGCGGCAACTGAATTACACACGTTATGTCGACCAGGTATGGGAAGTTCGATATAAGTATTGCCGATATGGGTATTCAACTTAAAACTTGCACAGCCATTTTCATCTAGCACCACATCAGAGCTATAACAATCTGCTTGGTTGAAACAAGAAAACTTTCTAACCTTTCTATCCACTAAGCGCCATTGCCATTTATTGGCTAATTTACAATCTTGATTATAAATCGCCATGCCATCTGCTGTTAATCCTTCAAAAATTTCACCTTTAGCACGAGCAACACCACACAGATCACCAAATCCTTCTAGATGTGCGGCAGCAATATTATTAATAATGGCAACATCTGGTTTAACTAAAGCGGAAGTATAAGCAATTTCACCTATGTGATTAGCGCCAAGTTCAACCACCGCAAAATCATGCTGTGGCTCTAAACGTAATAAAGTAAGCGGTACACCAATATCATTATTAAAGTTACCTTGGGTCGCAAGTACGTTACCCAAGCGCGCTAAAATAGCCGCCACCATTTCTTTTACTGTAGTTTTACCGCTACTACCCGTAATAGCGACAGTTTTAGGCGCAACTTTTTGTTTAACATATGCAGCTAATTTTCCTAGCGCTTTATGTGTATCTGCAACAATAATTTGAGCAACATTAACATCACATTTATGATCAACAATTACCGCACTACAACCCGCTAAAATCACTTGTTCTAAAAAACGATGAGCATCAAAGTTTGCGCCTTTCAACGCTAAAAAAACGGCATTTTCGTTAAGCGAGCGACTATCAGTACTAAATTCATAAATAGTTTTATCTTGACCAATCAACTGACCATCAACAGCTTTAGCAAGTTCAGACAAAAGTAGCGGGATCATGATTTTTCCTCATCTGCATGGCTTGATTCTTGGTTGTAGTTTAAATAAGTATCACGAACTAGACCCCGTTCGTTATAGGGGATATGCTGTTGGCCAACAACTATATAATCTTCATGACCTTTACCTGCCAATAGCACAACATCTTTTGTTTTTGCTTGGCTTAACGCCATCAACACTGCTTTTTGTCTGTCTAACATTAAAGTAATTTTCTCTGGTTGCTGACAACCACTGAGAATATCTTGTGCAATAGATGTTGGGATTTCAGAACGAGGATTATCATTAGTGATAATGACATGGTCACTCAGTTGCTCTGCGATTTTACCCATCTGTGCTCTTTTACCTTTATCTCTATCACCACCACAACCAAACACTAACCACAAATCACCTTGACAATGTTGTCGACACGCAGCTAAGGCATTATGTAATGCATCAGGAGTATGAGCATAATCAACTACCGCAGTTTGTTTATTTACCGCAGAAAAGGTTTCCATTCTTCCGCTAATTGGCATCAACATTTTTACCGCTGCTGAAATTTGTTTTAGCGTCATGCCTTGTACTAACAACACCGAAATCGCGGCTAAAAGATTATCAACGTTGAAATCACCAATAAGTTTGCTCGATAATTCAATCGAACCTTGTATCGTCGTTAAGGTAAAAGTAACCCCTTGTTGATGATGTTTAATTTCACTCGCTTGGGCATAAGAAGAGTAAGTTGAAATTTCATCTCCTCGTCCATAAACCATTACAGGTTGTTCAGTCGGCCACTCTTTTAACCAAATTTTTGCTTGTTCATCATCAGCATTAACTACGGCAACTTGCTCTGCGTTGCCACTAAATAGTTGATATTTAGCATCAGCATAATTGTTCATGGTTTGGTGATAATCTAAATGATCACGGGTTAAGTTAGTAAAAACAGCGATATTAAATAAATCACACTTAACTCGGCCTTGCGCTAAAGCATGGGAGGATACTTCCATTGCCACATGACCATAGTGCTGTTGTTTAAAAGTTGATAACAATTGGTGTAATTGTGTAGCCCCGGGCGTGGTATTGATAATTGGCGTTAGGTTTTCTACATTACCTGCACCATTAGTACCGATGACAGCACAACTTTCTTTACAAGCATTTAATAGCTTGGCAATCATTTGACTCACACTGGTTTTACCATTGGTACCCGTAATCCCGACCATGGTTAAGCTGTTTTGGGGAGCACAGTAGTAAGCTTTAGCCAATGCATATAAACGCTTATTTAATTGATAAAACGCGATCTGAACAATTTTTTTATTAGCTACTGTTTGTGTTGTGATGGAACCATGTTGTGCTGCCTTACTACATTCAGCAATAATAACTTGGCAACCTTCTTTAATTGCATCATCAATATACCTACTGCCATCTTGTTGTGAGCCTTGCACCGCACAAAAAATATTTCCTGCAGTTAACTCTCGAGTATCGTTAACAAGGTGCCCTAAATTTATTGACGAAATGCTATCAAGTTCCTCAACTAGTTCTGAAGTTAATGAAATATCAAACTGGGCTAATACTTGCTCTAAATGTGAAGCAGTGACACTAAACATGCTCAGCCTCCACATTAATGGTACGAACGTTAACTTTTACATTGGCTTTTTTGACTGTTTTGTTTGCATCAGGAACAACATTTAATAGCCTTAAAGCACCTTTCATCACTCGTGAAAATACAGGAGCAGCAACTTCACCACCATGGTATTGGTCACCACCTGGGTCATTAATCACAACAACAACCGCTAGCTCAGGATTTGAAATAGGAGCAATACCGGCGAATGAACCAATATAGTCATTACCATAACCACCAGCTACCGCTTTAAAAGCCGTGCCGGTTTTACCACCCACCCGATAGCCTTCAACTTTGGCTTTATCAATCGGTTTATCATTAACAACATGCTCTAACATAGCGAGTACTTCGCTACTGTAACGTTGAGAAAAAACACGCTGTGACTCATCTATTGATTGCTTAGTTGGATCTTGTTTAAGAATAGTTAAAGGTCGCTTAATACCTCCATTGGCTATGACCGAATAAAACCGAGCCAATTGTAGTGGTGTTGTCGCCACCCCCATTCCATAAGATAACGCAGCCAATTCAATTTTCGACCAACGTTGGCGATCATGCATAATACCGCTACTTTCACCGCTTAAACCAGTACCCGTTGCTTCACCAAATCCAGCTTCAAAAAATTTATCTAACAAGTACTCTTTTGGCAACGACAAGGCTATTTTTGAGGTCCCCATATTAGATGAATGCACTAAAATATCAGTGAGCGATTGCTTACCATAATTTCGAGGGTCACTGACACGACGACCACCTAAACGCATACGTCCTGGATTAGTATCAATAATAGAATCACTCGTTACTGCACCAAATTCTAATGCCGATAAAATAGTTAGCGGCTTCATAATTGAACCTGGTTCATAAAAATCGGTTATCGCTCGATTTCGAAAGCGATGAATAGCCACATTTCGACGATTATTAGGGTTATATGAAGGGCTATTAACCAGTGCTAAGATTTCCCCTGTATGTACATTAGTCACGACAACTGAGCCAGACCTAGCTTTAAATGCTGTCACTGCGCCTTTTAATTCACGATAAGCAAGTGCTTGAATACGTTGATCAATACTTAAAACTAGATCTTCTGGCAGCTTAGACTCAACATCTTCTAATACTTCAATGCGATTACCTTTGGCATCTTTTCGGTAAATTTTTTTGCCTTTTTCGCCCGTTAGTAGTTGATCATAAACTCGTTCAACGCCTTCAATGCCCTTATCATCAACATTGGTAAAGCCAACGATATGGGCGCTTATTTCACCGGCAGGATAAAAACGCTTTGATTCTTTGCGAAGATGAATACCAGGAATTTTCAACTGCTTAATATAATCAGCCATAGAGGGTGCTACTTGCCGCTCAATATAAACAAAGCGTTTGGTTGGGCTACGAGTGACGCGCTCTTTAATAGTATTAACATCTTTATCAAGCACATCAGCCAAAGCTTGCCAGTGTTCAACCATAGCAAGAGCATTATTTTTCATAATAATTTTAGGGTCAGCCCAAACGGTTTCTACCGGTACACTAACAGCCAGTTCATCACCATTACGATCAACAATAGAACCACGATGTACCTTGTTAGATGCCGTACGTAATGAGCGCATGTCACCTTGTTTTTTCAACATCTCAGGTTCAAATACTTGAATATAAGCAGCTCGTGCAGCCAGGCTTGCATAAATCAGCACGATAACAGCTACCACCACGTAAAAACGCCATGCTAGAGTATTCGGTTTAACTATTGCTGCTGATTTTTTCACGCTGTCCTTTATCTTTTATTTTAAGTAAATTATTCTTTTTACTTATTGTATTGCCAAATACTTGTTTTAAATTTCTTACTTTAAATTGATAATGACTTCTGATTTCGCTGTCGGTTTACTCATGTTCAATATCTTTTCAGCTTTACTTTCTATCGCGCTATGCTCAGCTAAGCTGTTTTGCTCTAATAATAAATTTCGCCATTCGATATCTAATTCATCGCGTTCACTTAATAACACTTCTAAACGACTCGTACTTTGACGATTTAAATGGGTGAAATAAATCACTGAAAAAGCCGACAGCACCATTAATATCAATAATAAATACGTTAAAAAGTGGCGTTGAACATCGCGCCATAACTCAAATGTCAAAACCACTTTTTGAGTGGCCATTTTTAATCAACCAATCGTTGTGCTACACGCATCACTGAGCTGCGTGAACGCTTATTTTCTTCTACTTCTTGCTTGCTAGGTTTTTGTTTTCTTCCTATCAAACTTAATTTTTTGCCTTTATTTAATTCAGCTTCACTGATCGGCATGCCTCGTGGAACTTTACGCCCCTGTGAATGTTTTTTCATAAACTGCTTTACTAATCGGTCTTCAAGGGAATGAAAACTAATCACTACCAATCGGCCATCTTCACTTAGCACATCTAAAGAAGCGTTAAGCACTTTTTCAATTTGCTCTAATTCACTATTAATATATATACGGATAGCTTGAAAACTGCGGGTAGCAGGATGTTTTTTTATCTCTCGCTGTGGAGCTATTTTTTTGATTAATGCCGCTAATTCAGCCGTACGGGTTAATGGAAATTCATCACGCGAATCAACAATGCCATTAGCAATGCGCCATGCATGTTTTTCTTCTCCAAACGTTCTTAGTACCCATGTGATATCTTCAACATCAGCTTGCGCTAGCCACTGTGCAGCAGTTTGGCCACGCGTAGTATCCATACGCATATCAAGCGGACCATCCTTCATAAAACTAAAACCACGCTCAGCTTCATCAAGTTGTGGTGAGGAAACACCTAGATCGAGTAAAATACCATCAACTTTTTTATGTAATTGATGTTTTTCTGCAATAGATTCAAGTTCAGCAAAGCCATGATGTTCGATAATAAACCGGTCATCATCAGCAAATTTCTTTGCTGCTGCAATAGCTGTTAAATCTCTATCGATTGCAATAAGACGCCCTTGGTCAGAGAGCTGGGATAAGATAAGCCCCGAATGGCCGCCGCGACCAAAGGTACAGTCGATGTATATTCCGTCTGGTTTAATCGCGAGTCCTGTAATTGCTTCGTCAAGCAGAACAGAAATGTGTGACTTATCTGTGTGCATTTTATTTTAAACGCCGTTTTTTGTTGTAATTCTATTTTTATAATGACAAATCAAGTAAACGTTCAGTCAGTTCAATTTCACCTGACTGAATTTTGGCAATGCCTTGCTGCATTTGTCCTTGCCACGCTTGCTCGTTCCATATTTCAAATTTTCTCAATTGCCCAACCAGCATAATGTTTTTTTCTAATCCGGCATGATGACGCAATGGACCATTAATTAATAAGCGACCACTCTTATCAATTTCACAGTCAGACGCATTACCTAATAACACTTGCTGCAACAATCGCTCTTGTGGGTTCATGCTTGATAATCCACAAAGCTTTAACTCAATTTCTTCCCATTCAGGAAGTGGATAAAGTAATAAACAAGGGTGCTGAATATCGACAGTGCAAACCATTTTTCCTTCGCAATCAGCAAATAGCTCTTCGCGATACCGTGTAGGTATCGTGATCCTATTTTTGCTATCAAGCGTAATTGCACTGGTGCCTCTAAACATAACTCTCTTTTTTTAGGTGGTATCTCTTAAGATCCACTATTTCCCACTTTTTTCCACATTGATACAGTTTAGTGAGTAATGCAAACTTATGTCAAGCAAAGTTTTGTTAATTTGATCGCCGCGATCACTGATAAAATAAGGGTTTTTAAGGAAGTTGATGAATTTGTGGGGTTTTGTGGATCTATGCCCCAAAAATTGACTAATAATTAATTTTTTATCACTTTTTAGACTAATTAAAGTCAATGAAAGGGAAATAAAGTGGCTAAATTTTCCATTTTATTTCATATAGGTGTTATTTCGTTCATCAGTCAATAACTCAAGACTGAGAGTTTACATCTAGCATTGATTTGGATTTGAAAGTCAAAAATGACTTAGCTTCATCAGATAAAAATTGGTTAGAAATATAGTTCTTGCCTTTTGCATGCACAATTAACCAACCTTTTTGAGTAGTTTTTAAAGCAGAAATATCTTGCCAATTCAATTGAGATTGCAAGTAAAATGAATCGGTGGAGATAGCTAAATCATCTATCGTCAACTTCACTTCACTTTTAGCTGCACGACTAAGCATTTGTCGAGTTACCCACCAAGGCCTTTGATAATAAACACTCAGTGCTTCAACAATACCTAATGAAAATATAAACCAAGCCGCATAAGCATTAATTTCGGTAAACAAGACTAGTATTGCACCAAACAAAACAAAAAATATTGCTTTGCTATAAGCCTTCATCGAATGCTCAACATTTACTGATTGTTCAAAACACTCAGTGAAATAAGGTTTATCAAGGATAAAAGTAGTAGAAAAAGAGAATGGCTGATTCATTAATGGTATAGCAGTAAATTAAGATAGCCTAGTTTAACCTCATACCAATAACGATGATAGAAGAATTTAATCGGCTATATTTAGCTACAAGGCATTATTTTTTCATGGGCATTTATTCTCTAAAGTTTTTAGCCGCACTTATTCGTCTAAATAAAGCAGGGAAAAAACGATAAATCGTTGGTGCCCAATAACTTAACCCTTTACCTATGATCACTTGAGATTTCTCTTTTTCTATGGCTGTAATTATTTCATTTGCACATTGGCTAACTGGAATACCATTTTTGATTGAATTTGCCATATTTTCAAACTTTTCCCCTTTAGCGGTAAAAGCATTGACTGAAATTTGGGTTTGCACAAACCCAGGACAAATATTGAGAACTTTTATGCCATTACTACTTTCTTCTGCTCGTAGACAATCCATATAGCCGATAACGGCATGTTTAGAAGCGCTGTAACCAGACATACTTTTTCCACCGACGAGACCAGCAACACTAGCGACTGTAGCTATCAAACCTGTTTGAGCTTTTATCATTGCAGGCAATATAGCTTGTGTCATCGCGATGGAGCCAAAATAATTAACTTCCATCACTTTACGTTGTACCTCGAGTAAGGTTTCTCGTGCCGGACCTCTTTGGCCAATGCCGCCATTATTTATCAAGATATCAATAGATCCACAAGATTCAATAATAGGTTCAATAATATCTGCTAATAGCTCTGGTTGAGCTAAGTCAAGTGGTACAACTATGTGGGAATCACTATTGTCTAACGATAATTTTAGTTGATTTAGTTTTTCCTCATTTCGAGCAGAAATAATTAACTTCGCTCCTTTTTTAGCACATACAACAGCGAGAGCTTCGCCTATTCCTGAAGATGCTCCAGTGATCCAAATAATTTTATTCGCAAGGTTCATAATGGCTACTGTTTCCTGTACTTTTTTTTAAAAGGTAAATTACTCGCTGTTTTTATTATTATTTTTTGCTGCTTTATCTCTTATTGGAATTTTTTTACTTATTTTATCTAAATAACTATCAAGGGTAGCTTTAGCTGAAGCAGTTAAGCCTCCCTTAGCGTGTTGCTCCCTTATTAGATCTTCAATTTTATCAAATAACTGATCTGCACTTGGTTCTGAGGTAGGCTTTTTAATAGGATTAAATAGCAAAGATTGTTTATTCATATCCTGGTTATTAGCATGCTTATTTAACGGGTAAGCAAATAAATTTAGCCAGACATCTGTTTTATGTCCTAAGTTCATTAATCGCTTAAACTGACTATTGTTATCGTCGTTATTGTTAATGATATCAATAACAACACAAACAAAGGCAACGGGTGATAATAGCAGATCTCTTATTGCATCAAAGGCTAACTTCACTTGAAAAACGATTAAGTTTTTTATCATCCTCCATCTGTTTAACTTAGGCTCAGTGGTCATGTTATCCATTTTATTATCTATCATTTATTATTACTAAGTGCTCAAGATAACATAGAATATTCATCTTAGGTCTGATGATGACTAAATACTAATGATCTAATAGCATCAATAAATGCGCTTCACTCCAGCTAAAATTTATTGCCTCTTGCACCTGACCAATTATTGGGTTGTAATTTTCTCTAATCGTTTGGTCTGTGTTAAGTCCAAGAAGATGATAGGCAGAATTGGAGAGTGCAGCAGTTTCTAATGGGGTCAAGCTGTTAAACTCTGCTGCTGCTGATTTTATAAAGCAGAAAAATGCGAGTAAAAAAAGTTTAAGCGCTATCGAGGTAAAACCCCGCAATCCAAAACACATCTTTTAAGCCACTTAAATTAAGTATAAATTTTCCGAAGTGATTTATAACAATTAGTTTACAATTTTTTATTTGCATCGACGCTGATGTTTAATAATATAAACCTCAATATAATCTCCTTTTATACAAATTCCATTACCGGAGTTCAAACGCATGACCCAAGCTAAAGTAAAGTGTCAAATCAGCTGCGCTAATTTTGGCCAATTGAGTTCAGGAGAATATGCAGAGCTATATACCTTAAAAAACTCGCACGGTACTTCTATCAAAATCAGTAATTATGGTGGCATTATTACTTCGCTTGATACCATTGATAATAAAGGAAAATTTGCTGATATTGTTTTAGGCTACGATAACGCTCAACAATATGAAAAAGACACTTATTACTTAGGCGCTATTATTGGTCGTTATGCTGGTCGTATTGATCAAGGTAAATTTTCTATTAACGGTATTGACTATCAATTAGAACTTAATGCGCCTGACAGCCAGTTACATGGTGGCGTAAAGGCGCTAAATAAAAAACTATGGAACGCCAAACCTCATCAACATGAAAACAAAGTATGCTTAGAACTTAGTGTGAATAGCCCTGATGGCGAAGAAGGTTTTCCTGGCGACGTTGAGTTTAAAGTTAACTATACCCTTAACAATAATAATGAATTACTCGTTGAATATTTTGCAACAACCAATAAAGACACCATAATAAACCTTACTCAGCACAGCTATTTTAATTTATCAGGACATAACAGTGGTGATATTTTAAATCATCAAGTTAAGATCAATGCGGACCACTTCCTACCGATGAATGAACGGGTATACCCAACAGGAGAAATAAAGTCAGTAAAAAATACGCCACATGATTTTACCCATCTAAGAAATATTGGTAATGATATTAATAGCCAAGATCAACAAATTCAAATTGGTTTAGGGTACGATAATTATTGGCTCATCAATGAAGATTCAGCAAATATGCAATATGAAGCGGCTCAAATTATTGAAGCTGAGTCTGGTCGCTACGTCAGTATTTTTACCGATCAGCCGAGCATGATTTTATACACCGCCAATTATATTGATGGTAGCCATATCGGCAAAGATAATTATTGTTATCAACAACGTGCCGCTTTATGTTTGGAACCACAACGTGCTAACTCGAACAAATTAGGCACATCAATCGAGAATACCTTACTTACACCTGAAGCACATTTTTATAGTCAAACGTGTTACAAGTTTGGGGTGATATCCCAGCTCCAGTAACAATCTAAACAATGTTTCCCCCTAAATTAGCATTTCTAATAATCCTAACTACACTATGTTTGTCCACATGATGTGAGTCGTATCAAAACAAATTTAAAAGGATTTAACATGAAATACTTAATGCTGGTTTTTTTGATCATTTTTTTTACCTCTTTTAGCTTTCCCTCTTCAGCTTCTATAATTTTTATTAATGAAATACATTATGATAATTCTGGTAGTGATAGCCATGAGTTTGTCGAAGTTGCTGGCAGTGCAGGTACTGACTTATCTGGCTGGTCAGTAATTTTATACAACGGTAAAGCTAACGGTGATGGTGAATTTAACGCCTATAAAACGGTTAATTTTTCCGATATTACATTAACTGATCAAGACAGTGGTTTTGGCTTTGCCAACCTTTCTCTAAAAGGCATACAAAACGGTGCTCCTGACGGTATAGCTTTAGTGGACAATTTTAATGAAGTGATACAGTTTTTATCTTACGAAGGCAGTTTTACAGCTTCGAACGGGCCAGCGACAGGCATCAAAAGTGAAGATATCTCAATAGCTGAAAACAGCGATACTCCAGTTGATTGGTCATTACAACTTTTTGGTAGTGGTGCAGAATACAACGATTTTAATTGGCACGCTGCAAAGCATACTGAAGGTGAAACTAATGATAGTCAGTTATTTAACAGCTTAACAACCTCTGATCCTACAAGACCTTCACCAACCCTACCTGACTCAACAAAAGTCGTTGAGCCTAGCAGTATAATATTATTTCTATTGGCTGGATTAGTCGTATTTTATACAAAGAATAAACAACTTACTTTGAGGAATTAATGTTAGATACTAACTGATGACTCAATAACTCTACCAATGCGGCACAATGATCATCTCGATTGTTTAATGCCGCAATGTAATGATAATGTTCGCCACCCGCATGCATGAATACGGCTTTGTTTTCATGCACTAATTCTTCCAGCGTTTCCAAACAGTCAACACTAAATGCTGGGCTAATTAACGCTACATGTTTAGTTCCGGTTTTGGCTAAGTTAGCTAAAGTTTCATCGGTATAAGGTTTAAGCCATTGAGCTTTACCAAAACGAGATTGGAAAGTCATCACATAATCATCAGTAGAAAAGCCGAGTTTATTCATCAATAACTCAGTGGTTTTAGCGCAGAAATAATAATATGGATCTCCCCTATCAACAAACAATTGCGGCATACCATGATATGACAAGACTAACTTTTCAGGCTTGCCATACTGCGCAATATGCTCGTGTACAGTATTTGCCAAGGCTTGAATATAGAGCTCACTTTCATGATAACCGTTAATAAAGTGTAGTGATGGGATCCAACGCCAGCTTTTAATTTCATTCACCACGACATCAAAAGTAGAACCCGTAGTTGGTGCGGCATATTGTGGGTATAAAGGCAAGACAATGATGTTATCAACACCCTGCTCTTGAAAACGATTTAATGCCTGATTAATGTCTGGTTTGCCATAACGCATAGCAATATCGATAATAACGTCATCTCCATATTGCTGATTGATTTTCTGAGCAACTTTCACTTTTAGTGCATCACTTAGCACCATTAACGGAGAGCCTTGTTCGGTCCAGATGCTTTGATAAAGCTTGGCTGATTTTTGCGGTCTGATGCGTAAAATAATGCCATGTAGGATTACCATCCATAGCAATTTAGGAATTTCAACCACCCGAGGATCTGAGAGAAACTCACGCAAATATGTCCTTAATGCAGATGCTGTAGGCGCTTGTGGTGTACCCAAGTTTGTCAGTAACACCGCTGTTTTCCCCGGCTTACTGACAATTTTCTTTAATAAGTTTTTTTCACGTCCAATGAATTTAGGCATCGTTTTCCAATCTATTTACTCGACTTAACAACATGGTCAATAATTAAAGAAAGTGTCTTAGTTTCATTGACAGCAACATTTCTCAATTCAGCCTTAAAGTCTCCGTCCTTTATACCAACCCCACCTGTTGATGAAATAATAGCGTATAAATTTACCTTTTCAACATCGCTTAATTTGGCTTGCGGTGTCATCGCAGAAGCATCGGTGAGTACGACATCAAGCGGTAAATCACTGGCACTTACTTTCATTGCAGCAAGTGGCATTCTTCCGCCTTCAATAGGAGTCGCATAAATGAAAACGACTTTGTCCTCGCCTTGGCTCAATTGTTCAAAAATTTCGTCACTTACTGAAACTGACAAGGATAACTGCACAGTACTTTCTGCAGCAGCGGTTTGATTATTAATTATTGCCAGTCGACTTTTCGCTTCAACAATAGCACTTTGAATAGCTTCTGTATTAACTGTAGAGCGACCATCATCAATGACAATCTGCCAATAGGTTATCGCTTGTTCGAATTTGTTGGTAATAAAGCTATGCATGCCTAACAAAATATTGGTTGAGGGATCTTTAGCATCTAATGATAACGCTTTATCAATATACTCTTGAACAATTGGTGCTATTTTTTGATCATGCAGATAATAAGCGGCTTGCGCTTTAGCGCCATATAAATCAGCTTTTTCACCATCGATTGTAATTACTTGGTCAAAAGCTGTAATTGCATGTTCAAACTGACCAAGACCTACCAACTCTTGTCCTAAACGATACCAAGCATCTGAATTTTCTGGCTCTTGTTCAACAACTTCTTTAAGTGCTTTGACTTGCATCATCGCCTGTTGCTGAGCATCAACTTCTTGATTTGTGCCTGATGATTTTGGGGTGTTAACAATCAAATCAAATGAACCATGATAGTTATAATAAACACCACTAAAACAGAGGATAAATACTGACAACAATATTGGCCAAATAACCGCTAAAGACTTACCTTTAACTTGTTCTTGATTTGCTTGCTCTTCATTTTCTTCAATATCTTGCAATAAGGTTTGTTCAAGTTCGCTGAGCAAATATTGTTGGCTTTCTTCATCAATATTCCCTTGTTGAAAATCCTTTTCAATTTCAGCTTTATGTTCATGATACAAGCTAACATTAGTTTGATCTCTAAAACTATTATCAATGAGTACTTGTTGACGATTTTGCGTGATAAAATGGGTCCATATCACCACTAAAACAAGGATGATAAAGGCGACGACAATTACGAGAAGTTCAATCATGGTTTATTTATCTTTTAAAATTTGAGCTAATTTATCTTTCTGTTCACTAGACATCGCTTGCTGTGATTTTTTACTTGGCTTTTTACGTAAAATCATCACCACGACAATCACACCAATAAGCAGTAATAATGCAGGACCAAACCACAACACATAAGTCATCGTTGAAACGCGAGGGCGATAAAGCACAAAGTCACCATAACGCTTAACCATAAAATCAACGATTTCACTATCAGCCTTACCTTGCATTAATAATTCATAAACCTCACGGCGTAAATCTGCCGCAATCGGTGAATTTGAATCAGCTAAGTTTTGGTTTTGGCATTTAGGACAACGTAATTCTTTTGTTAAGGCTTGATAGCGCTTTTCAGTAACTTCATCAGCAAAGGTATATGTATCAGAGTTAAATGCTTGTACGTCAGCACTCACTAACAAAGTAGCTGTTAGCGTCACGAATGAGATAATTAGAATAAAAGAAAGTTGTTTAAACATCATATTCCCCTTTATTCATAGTCATAGTGTTCGAAACCTTAGTGCTTGTCGCTTCTTGCTCTAATAACTCAATAACAGGTAAAAACTTTTCTTGCCAAACTTTACTATCAATTGGTCCTACATGCTTCATGCGAATCATGCCATGCTGATCAATAACAAAGGTTTCTGGTGCTGCGGTTACACCTAATTCAATACCTAGCTTACCTAAGGGATCAAAAATAGAAAATCCATAAGGATCTTCATAGTCTTTCAACCATTGCTGTGCATCTTGACGGTCATCTTTATAATTCAAACCATACAAAGACACTCGGCCACTTTTGGCAATATCTACTAAATATGGGTGCTCGTATTTACAATAAACACACCAAGTTCCCCAAACATTAAGCAGTACTACATTACCTTTTAAATCGTTTTCAGTTAACATGCGGTCAGAATTGGTAAGTTGACTTAATTCAAAACTTGGCATTTTTTGGCCAACTAAAGCTGATGGCAATGCTTGTGGGTTAAGAAACAAGCCTTTATACAATACAGCTCCTAAAGCAATAAACAGCACCAAAGGAATAAAGCGAATTAATTTGTTCATCGTTATACTTCCTCTACAACAGTATTATTACCCATAACATGAGTACTCTTTGATGATATTTGTTTTGCTGCTACCTTAGCTTTACTACGATAACGTTTATCAAACATAGCTAAAGCACCACCTAGGGCCATGAAAATAGCTCCTAACCAAATCCAGCGAACAAAAGGTTTAAAATGAACACGAATCGCCCAAGCTCCTTCAGGTAAAGGATCCCCTAAAGCAACATAAATATCACGGAATAAACCGGGATCAATACCTGCTTCTGTCATCCCCATAGTCTGCACTAAATAAGTTCGACGCTCAGGTTGTAATAAGGCGATAAAATCACCGCCTTGATATATTTCAAGTTGACCTTGTTCAGCTGAATAGTTCGCACCTTCAACATGCTTGATCCCTTTAAACACTACGTCATAGCCAGAAACATGCACACTGTCATTCGGAAATAGTTTCACGCTCACTTCTTTTTCGTAAGTTGAAACTAGCGTTACACCAATAATAGTAACTGCGATGCCAAGGTGAGCAATGGTCATCCCCCATTGACTTAGCGTTAGCCTTTTCAATGAGTATTTTCCATTTGAGTCTTGTGCTTGATTACGAATATCTTTAATCACCACAAGAGCCACCCAGAAGGCGAGGATCATGCCAAAACTTGCCATCAGGTTAAATTCACCGGCATAAATAAACGGGAAAGCTAAACCGAGTACCAAGCTTATTATTGATGGTTTGCTAATTTTCTTACGCAATTCGCCTTGCTTTGCTTTTTTCCAGCGAATTAAAGGTCCTATACCCATGATAATAAACAAACAACTCATGATGGGAATGAACACAGCATTAAAATATGGAGGACCAACAGAAATTTTACCTAAGCCTGCGGCGTCAATAATTAAAGGATAAAGAGTACCCAGCATTACCGTGACACAAGCTACTACTAAAATTATGTTTGCTAACAATAATGCGGTTTCTCGAGAATAAAGTGAGAAACGGCTGAAACTGGTGACGTTCGATGCTCTAAAGGCATATAAGGTTAATGAACCACCCACCGAAATTGCTAACAATAATAGAATAAACATACCGCGACCAGGATCAGCAGCAAATGAATGCACTGAAGTGATCACACCTGAACGTACTAAAAACGTACCGAGTAAACTTAAACTAAAAGCAAAAATAGCTAATAAAACTGTCCAATTTCTAAATGCACCACGTTTTTCGGTAACCGCTAAAGAATGTAATAATGCCGTACCAACTAGCCATGGCATAAATGAAGCATTTTCAACAGGATCCCAGAACCACCAACCACCCCAGCCGAGTTCGTAATAAGCCCACCAACTACCTAAAGCAATACCTAACGTTAAGAAAATCCAAGCAGCAACCACCCAAGGTCTAGCCCAACGCGCCCATGCAGCATCAAGCTTGCCACACATTAACGCAGCAATAGCAAAAGCAAATGCAACAGCAAAGCCCACATAGCCTAAATAGAGCATAGGCGGGTGAATGATCAAACCAATGTCTTGTAATAAGGGATTTAAATCTCGACCTTCCAATGGCACAGTTGGCCATAATCGATCAAATGGATTAGAGGTTAATAAGGTAAAAGCCATAAAACCAACGGCTATCATACCTAATACCATTAAAACTCGAGCAATAAAGTCTTCATCTATGCCTTTACTGTATTTCACCACTGCAACTGACCAAGCTGTTAGTGAAAAAACCCACAATAGCAACGAACCTTCATGCCCGCCCCATACGGCACTTATTTTAAAATAATACGGTAAATGCGAATTTGAGTGGCTAGCGACATACTTTACGGAGAAGTCATCTGTGACGAAACAATAACCCAAAATAATGATACTAATCGCGGTAAAGGCAAACATGCCAAAAGTTAAAGGTTTGGCATAGGCAGTTAACTTTTGATGATTGGTTAATACACCAATAAGCGGTATAACACTTAAACAAATCGCAAAAGCAAAACCAATGATTAAGGCAAAATGCCCTAACTCAGGGATCATAAGACTCTCCGTATTTCATCCGATATATGCAGATAAAAGCTAAAAATAATGAGGTGATGTTACAACGTGATAATAATATTTTATACGCATATTAGTGCCAAACAGCTGAGATCAACAACCAAGTATATTCGTCGGCAATTCTAACATTGTTTATTAAACTATTTCAGTAAAGTTTGTTAAAATACTAACCAAGTATTACTGTCAGGTATAGTATGATAATTTGTTTAAATATAGTAGGATCCAGATCAAATCATCGAAATGAATGATGATTAAAATACTAATAAAATTTACACAGTCTGTCGCTTTATTCGGAAAAATATAATAGATAAATGCCTAATTCATCCGCCACATTACTCAGCGCAAATAAGCTAACATGTATCAGAGAAGATAGGATCTTGTTTGAACAGTTAGACTTATCAGTAGCTGCTGGTGACATAATACAAGTTGAAGGCCCTAATGGTGCAGGTAAAACCAGTTTATTACGTATTCTCGCAGGCTTGTCAGTGCCTTATGAAGGAGACGTTTTTTTTCGTAATCAGCCAATAAATCAAGATAGAGAATCTTTCCATCAAAATTTACTTTATCTTGGCCACTTGGCTGGGGTAAAAGGTGAAATGACGGCTCAAGAAAACCTTGCGTTTAGTTTAGCCTTATCAGGTTTAGATAAAAATCAGGCAGAGCAAACCCTTAGCCAAGTGAGCTTGTTAGGTTTTGAAGATGCTTTAGCTTCTCATTTGAGTGCAGGACAACATCGCCGTATCGCTTTAGCACAATTATGGCAAAGCCAAGCGCCCATTTGGATTTTAGATGAGCCTTTCACCGCTATTGATAAACTTGGTGTAGAAAAATTGGAACAACTGTTTATTCAACATGCTGAAAATGGCGGTTGTGTTATTTTAACCACACACCAAGATCTTGCCATGCCATCAACATTATATAAAAAGCTGACACTGGAATATCGCTTTTTTTAGTAGACAATTTAAGTAGGAATTTAGCCAGTAGTATGAGATCAATGAGTGAACAACAACCATTTATGAAAAACCTCTCCTACCGAGGTGCTTTTTCATTGGTTTTCAAACGTGATTTAACCATTGCCCTTAGACATAAAGACGATATTTTCAATCCTCTACTGTTTTTTATTATCGTAGTCACTTTATTCCCTTTAGGTATTGGACCAGAGCCAAATACATTGGCTCGCATCGCCCCAGGTATTATTTGGGTTGCTGCGTTATTATCGACCCTTTTATCACTAGATAGGCTATTTAAATCGGATCACGCCGATGGTTCACTTGAGCAATTATTGCTGAGTCCTCACCCGTTATTCATTATTGTATTAGCCAAAATAGTTGCTCATTGGTGTTTAACCGGTTTACCGCTTATTTTGGTTGCGCCGTTACTCGCAGTACTCTTGCATTTAGATGAAAACAGTTATTCAGCATTAATGTTGACCTTATTAATTGGTACGCCAATCCTTAGCTTTTTAGGTGCAATTGGCGTCGCACTTACCGTTGGTATTAAAAAAGGTGGCGTTTTACTGAGCCTATTAGTTCTACCTTTATATATTCCAGTATTGATTTTTGCCACCAGCGCTATTGATGCTGCTTCAATGAACTTACCCTACAACGGACAACTTGCTATAATCGGTGCGCTATTTGTTGGTTCAATTTCATTAGCACCATTTGCAGTGAGCGCAGCATTAAAAGTAAGTACTAACTGATGAATATAGTTACCCTTAACATGAGAACAAAATAATGTGGAAATGGTTACACCCTTACGCCAACCCTGAAATTTCTTATCACTTTACGGGTAAGTTGCTTCCTTGGTTGACAAAACTGAGCTTTCTATTACTTGGTACAGGCATTGTTTGGGCATTATTATTTGCTCCTGCCGATTACCAGCAAGGCAATAGCTTTCGTATATTCTACTTACATGTACCTGCGGCGATGTTATCGATGGGCATTTATGTTGGCATGGCGATAGCCGCCCTCTCTAGCTTAGTGTGGCAAATTAAATTAGCCGATGCTTCTGCTGCTGCTATGGCTCCTGTAGGTGCTGCTTTTACCGCTATCGCCTTAATTACTGGCGCGGCTTGGGGCAAGCCAACATGGGGTACATGGTGGATTTGGGATGCACGTTTAACTTCTGAACTGATTTTATTATTTTTATATCTTGGTGTGATTGCTCTGCATAATGCTTTTGAAGATAAAGCACTGGCTGGCAAAGCTGCTGGCATATTATCGCTCGTTGGAGCAATTAACATTCCCATCATTAAATATTCAGTTGAATGGTGGAATACTTTGCACCAAGGATCTACGGTATCAAAGTTAGGTGCTCCATCAATGGCAACAGAAATGTATTGGCCATTTTTATTGTGTTTATTTGGTTTTGTTAGTCTTGTTGCTTGGATTATTTGTTTGCGCTTTAGGACCGAAATAATAACTCGAAATGCGATGCGTCCTTGGGTAAAAACCTTAGTGTGTCAACCGGAGACTAAATAATGCAATTTAATAGCTTGGCTGAATTTATTGCCATGGGAAACCATGGTTTCTATGTGTGGCTTTCATATGGTATTACTGCGCTGTTATTAGTAGCTTTAGTATTAACAACTAAATCAAAAGACAAATCCGTTAAACTACATATTCAAAAACGTTTGCAACGTGAAGCAAAACTAAAGCAAGCTGCCAAAAAACAGCAACAAACATCTAACAAAGTTTCAACATCAACAGAGAGTACTTCATGAATCCACGTCGTAAAAAACGACTGACTATCGTCGTTTCAGTATTAGCAGGTATCGGTTTAATTACTGGTTTAGTTTTATATGCATTAAGCCAAAGCATTGATGTTTTTTATACGCCGAGTGAAATTATTAACGGCAAAGAAGATACCGGTAGTAAACCTATAGTTGGGCAACGCATTCGTGTTGGTGGCTTAGTGGTAGTAGGCAGTGTTTCTCGTGATCCTGAAAACTTGAAAGTACAATTTGACTTAACCAATAAAGGTGCGGTGATCACTGTTAAATATGATGGAATTTTGCCTGACTTGTTTCGTGAAGGACAAGGCATTATCGCTAATGGCACTTTAACCACAGAAACGACTTTAGAGGCCAGTGAAGTATTGGCAAAGCATGATGAAAACTATATGCCTAAAGAGATTGCTGAATCGTTGGGTGAAGATCATCAAGCCCCTGATTACACAAAAAAGCAGTTAGAGAAAAAGAACTAGAACAGATAAATTAGCATTTTAAAACAAAATAGCCTGTTCAATTTTCATTGAACAGGCTATTTTTTTAAGCAACATATTCTGCTGCTATAATTCGATCACCCATTTTATTTAAGATTTTTATATCACCATTACAAACTGCAATAATGGATTTATTTTCTTTAAATGTTTGTGGAATGATTACACGGCCTGATTGATTTTTTTCAGCCGCTATCACTTGGTGCTTTAACTCTAGTGATGAATCACAATAATAAATGATGGTCACTATTTCACTTTTAAACTGACTACAACTCATAAATAACCTTTATTTTTATATTAACAATGTCATCAAATTAGTTAATAGACATTGGGTTATACTGCTTATGTATTCGTCAAATCCATTTAGCTTGAAATCTTGCCCAGCTATACTAGCTAAAATAAGTTCATAATGTAACTATTATATAACTAACTAAAATTTAAATAAAAAAAACCCCAAGTACAAGACTCAGGGTCGATCAAATTAGACCGTTTAACGCACCCTCAACTAGTGAGATCGGATATCCATCGGGACAAATTTAGTGAAATAATTAGCTTTATTTAGTTTTTCTTTCTTAGTTTATGACCTTTAAGTGCATAGAAAATGATGAATAGATAGCTTGGGATCATTAATGCATATGCTCCTTGCGCGCCTAATCCTGCGGCATTACCTAAACCAATAAGTAATGGTCCTAATGCACCACCTGCAATTCCCATTATAAGTAAACCTGAAGCTGTACCTGTTAAGCGACCTAAACCGCGTAGAGCTAGCGGCCAAATAGCCGGCCAAACCATGGCATTTGCAAAGCCTAATAAAGCAATACACACTAATGGGTCTGGTAATTGAGGGCCACCAAATGGCACGAGAATTAGACTTGAAATAGCAAATGAATCATTACTACCAAGTACAACGGCAGCCACGGTAATAATACCTGCAATACCAGACATTACTAATGCATTTTGTTGTGACATATATTTAGGAATTAGTGCAATACCAATGGCGTAACCAATTAACATACAGGCCATAGTATACGAAGTCATCATAGAGTAGTCCGCTACTCCAATTGCTAATGCATATGAGCCAATAGTATCAGCCGCAATAACTTCTACAGCAACATATAACGCGATGCCTATAACACCTAGCACCAAGTGTGGATGTTTTAATGCTTCTCTGACTTCACCTTTTGCGCTTGTATTTGAATTTTCATCTTCAAAAACTAAATCGGGTAAAGAGGAAAACTTAGCAAAAGCTGCAAAAACAAAGATTAACGCTGAAACGGCTATGTAAGGTAGAACAAGACTATTTGCCATAACGTCTTTTTGCTCTTGTGTTAATGCCACACCTTCTCCAGCCACAGCTGCAACCGTGACCATAGCGAATATGATTGGCACTATTACGCCTGCAAATTTATTAAGAAGTCCCATGATACACACACGGACAGCTGCAGAGTCTTCAGAGCCCATCTTGACTACGTATGGGTTAACTGCAGTTTGCAAAATTGTTTGACCTACACCAATCAAAAGCTGTGCAAACAAAAATATTTCAATCATCTGCAACTTTGCTGCAGGTATATAAAGCAGAGCAGAGGATGCCATCACTGCACATCCAATTGCCATACCATTTTTATAGCCTACTCGTTTGATCAACATCGCCGAAGGTATACCTGCTATGGTAACGGCAATATAGAAAGACGAAATGATAAATGATGCTTGAATAGGTGAAAGCGTAAGCATTTGTTGTAAAAATGGCGTAATAGCTCCGTTTAACCAAGTAATACAACCCAATATAAAAAACATTGATCCTGCAAGAATCATTGGTAGCAAGGTGCTCTGATTCTCTTTTGACATTGTCATTTCCATAATTTCCTCAATTTCTAGCGTTATTATTATTATTTACTTTGTGAAAACTGCTTGCCCGCCGATCCATGTAGACAAGACAGAATGTTTTTGGTCTAAAACAACGAAATCCGCGGCTTGACCAACTTTCAATTCACCGCGAATTCCTGATAGATTAATATAGTTGGCAGGATATTTTGAAGCCATTCTTATTGCTTCTTCTAACCCTACGTTTGCCCCTTCAGCGGTATTTTTAACTGCTGTCGCCATATCCAAAACTGAGCCCGCAAGCTCACCTGTGGTCGAGGTTAACTTTCCATCAGCAAGAGTAACTTGTTTACCCACTAAGTTGAATGCCGTTTCATTTGTACCAACGGGAGGCATTGCATCAGTAACCAAAAAAATTGAACCAGCTGGCTTAATTTTTAGCGCTAACTTACATGCAGCATAATCAACATGCAAGCCATCTACAATCAACCCACAACTGGCCTGATCATTTAGTAACGCACACCCCGTCACACCAGGTTCGCGCCCTAGGAGCGGTGACATTGCATTATATAGATGGGTGAAACCATCAGCACCGGCCTCTATTGCAGCCTGTGTAGTTTGATAACTGGCATTACTATGACCTAAGCAAACCTTAATATCCAAGGCAACCATACGAGCAATATCATCAGTTGATACTGTTTCAGGAGCCAAAGTTACTAAAACTTTCCCAATGTCTTTGCGTTCAAGCACCGCCCATTCTTGCTCTGAAATAGGACGAATAAACTCTTCAATATGAGCACCCTTTTTTGCGACAGACAAGTGAGGACCTTCAAAATGAATCCCTAAAATACCTGGAACTTGTTCAGCAATAGCTTGCGCCATCGCATCAGCTGCTTGCGCCATTACCTCAACTTTATCAGTGATCAATGTTGGTAACATCCCTGTAGTACCAAACTGAGCGTGAGCGGTGATGATGGTTTTAATACCATTTAATGAGGGAGAATCATTAAATAAAGCTCCACCACCACCATTAACTTGTAGGTCAATAAATCCCGGCACAACTAAGCCTTCAACGACCCTATCAACCAAGGAAAGATCATCATCAATAGCGACAATCTTTCCATTATCAATAGTTAGTACTTGATGATCACAATAGTTTTGACCATCAAACATTCTTTTTACATGAAGACGCAAGCCAGCCATTATACTGTCCGGGTCACTTTTTTAAGACCTTTTGGCTCATCAGGATTAAAGCCGCGAGTCACAGCAACTTCAGCAACATCTAAATAAAAGCGCTGTAAAACCACCAAAGGTGCTAAACGAGGGTGAACACTCTCATCCGTTTGACGCAAGTGAACTAAATCAGCACCACGTTGACCCACTTCACTAATCTGTTCTTGATGAGACAGTGCACTTTCATCATTCACTGCACAGTTTAAAATAGCTAACCCTTGCTCCACTAAAGTGACTGGGCCATGTAAAAACTCAGCACTACTAAATGCTTCTGCATGAATGCTACTAACTTCTTTTAACTTTAGTGCCATTTCTTTTGCTACCGCATAACCTAAGCCACGGCCAAGTACTACCATATTATTCACACCGTCAAGCGACTGAGAAGTTAATTGTGGCTCTGAATCAATAATGGTTTGTAATGCGGCTGGCAAAGTAGATAAAGCTGAAATAAGCTCTTGGTTTTCTGTCCAATAAGCCGTTAATTGTAATAAAGCTGACAGTGTTGCCAAATAACTTTTGGTTGCAGCAACCGAGATTTCCGCTCCTGCTTTTAGTGGCAAAATTTCATCTACAATATCCTTTAGCGGTGAAGTTTCATCATTAACTAAAGCGACACAATAGGCACCAGCTGCTTTGGCCATTTTAGCTTGTGCCAAAATGTCAGGGCTACGACCTGATTGAGAGATAACAATCACTAACGCTTGAGCAAGTTTAAGTTGTTTACCATAAACACTAGAAACAGAAGGCGCAGCAGCAAATGTTGGTACACCAGCTTCAATTTCAATTAAGTATTTACCAAAAACACCTGCGTGATCTGAAGAGCCACGACCGATGATCATCACCATTTTAGGATCAAGTTGACGTAGTTTTTTACCAATAGATTGTGCAAGTGTTTTGTTTGCTAAAAGCTGTCCAGCAACGATGTCTGGTGTTTGTTTAGCTTCTTGTTCCATAATTGTTTGTGTCATGTTCAAACCTTAAATATCTAAAATTACTATTACTTCAATTGTAACTATTACAACAATGTGAACTGTTGTTGAGCAAATAATACCGCTCCCATTTCAGGAGTACTCAATGGCTCTGCTAATTTATCTTGAATATCTTTACTTAACCAAGGTTTTAACCTTGGTGTTAAACCACCAATCAAAGACATTCGGGGTGGCTTTTTACTCCACAACTGTCGAGCGACACCATTGATATATTCAGCGCCTTCAGCAACAATTGATTTGGCCAGTTGATCTCCATCTTCAGCTGCATCAAAAACTAGGTTAGCCATTTTTGCGTAAAAAGCAGCAGGCTTACCGGCAATCACTTCAACTACAGCTAAGCCATCAGTTACATTGAGTAAAGTCAGTAACCTTTCATTCATTATTGAAGGAGCAATGAGTCCATCAAGTGATAACAAAACTTGCTTAGCCGCTTGTAAACCAAACCAAGCACCGCTGCCCTTATCACCATGTGGAAAACCATGAGCACCAACGATAAATGGATGACCATCAATATATGAGAAACCACATGAACCAGTGCCTGTGATCATCACAGCACCGTCTTTTCCTTGATGAGCGCCTAAGCAAGCAATTAATAAATCGGTTGCTAAGAACATTTTCTTGAAAGGATGTTGCCAATTTGATATCTGCTCAAATAAAGCGGGTAAATTTACTCCAGCTAAACCCACTCCAGCAACAAGATCTGTAAGCTCAATACCAGTTAAATTTGCTTCTTTAAGCGCTAATTCTGCTGAATCTTGAATAGAATGTATTGCTTGTTCAAAGCCATGCAGTGGATTAGCAGGGCCAGAAAGACCCGTTCCTAAAATTTGTTTATTAGCATCAACGATAATGGCCTTGCATTTACTGCCACCGCCATCAATACCTAAAAAATATTCTCTCTTACTGTCACTGCTATCAGGCATGTCGACCTCATGTTTACTACATTTATCTTTTAAAAATATTGATTGATATCAATTCTTCAAAATATTCCTTAACTTCATCTTAACCACAAATGACAGCGTTGTCATTTGTTATTTAACAATTAAGCACAATTTTTTATTCATTGAAAAGTAATATAAGCACATCAAACTGATTTAATTAATAAAAATACAAAATCAGCTTGATACGCTTTTGAAGATTAGTTTACTTTTACAGCAACTATTCGTCCTTTTCTGAGACCATCAGCACTAATACTTCGTACCATGACCTCTCCGTTAACCTTCACAGGAGCATGATAAAGAGTCCACTCCCCCATTAACTCTTTATACTCAATAGCGATACCGGGGAAAGCTGTATTAACATAAAGTTGGCTATTTTTAATTAATGCTCCTACCGTTGGCAAGCGATAAAAGACTTTATCATGAGCCAATTTTGGCAAAAGTTTTTGACCAATCGTATTTGAAAATTGCAGCCAGTCTTGTTCTCTTTGTACCAGCTTATTTTTATTGAACGTTGTACTAACTTGGCTATATTTTGCCCCTTGATAATTATAAGGCACAGCCCAATCAGCTAAATGCCAAGCTCGTTCAGCTAGCGCAAATAAACGAGGATAAATTTTATACTCAGCCATGTGATCTGTTCTAGTATTTTCACTCCATAGTTGCCCTTGAATACCCAAAAAGCGCGTATCTAAGGTTAACGGTGTTTTAGTATCATCTGTTTCATAAGCATTATCCTGTCGGTCTAACCAAAATTCAGCGTGCACAGGTAAGTTGTCAGGCATGAATTGGAACACTTTTTCTGTATTGGTGTGGCGTGATGCCCAGTAATAGCCGTGCTCTTTTGGATCCGCTTCATATGGAAAATCAAAATACAAAACATCTGGACTTGAAATAACAATCTGCCAATTACGATTTGCTAGTTGATGAACTATATTGTGCCCTCCCCAAGAGAGTACGTCCCAAGCATTTGACTGGACAATAGCTGGCATATTTTCTGTTCGAGTATGCGATAAACCATCGCTCCAACCTGCAGTCTCTATGTCTAAATCAGATAAAATACTGGCTACACGTTCAATAAAGTATGCACCTAACTCACTCATTTGAGTGACACCTTGATCGTTACTAGCAACAAAGTCTTTACAAGCTTCTGACTCCAACCAAGCCCCAGCAGTTTCATCCGCGCCGATATGATAGCGAGTTAGCGGTTGACCGGCATCACTATGAATTTTTTTCACTTGAGTCATTACTTCTGTAACAAAAGCATAAGACGACTCTAAACAGACATTAATCGTATTATCGTTATAAAACTGCACCGATGAATATTCTGTAGGATCATTCTTATCATACAAATTAAACTGTTGTGCTTTCTCAGCGTTTTCAGCAATTTCATATTTTTTGCTGCGAGCAGCCATTGCTTTAATCGCTGCTCGTGAATGGCCTGGCATATCTAAAGATGGGATCACTTGAATGTGACGAGCACTAGCTGCTTTTAAAATTTCTTGATAGTCTGCAACCGAATAATAACCATTCACCGTGCTACCTTCGTCAATTCCAGCTCCTAATTGGGGCGCTAAGCAACTATCGTCTGCTAAATCAAAACAGCGCTTACCACCAATTTCGGTTAATTCAGGCAATGAAGGTATTTCTAAACGCCACCCTTCATCATCACCTAAATGTAAATGTAACTTATTTAATTTATATGCCCCCATCTGCTCAAGCAGACGTAAAATAAAAGCTTTAGAATGAAAGTTTCGCGCAACATCAACCAAAAGGCCTCGAAAAACATAATGAGGTTCATCATTCGCTGTTAATAAAGGCACTTGGGTAGAGCCTAACGTAACTAGGCTCGATAAAGATTGCAGGCCATTAAAAACACCTGCTCCATCAACACCGACAAGGTTAATTCCTGATGCTGAGATGCTAAGTTGGTAGCTACCAATAGTTTTGTTTTGATCCTCAGCAATTGAAAGCTTAACAGGCACACCTTGCGAGTTTTCATCAATACCAAGGCGAGTTAGCCGTGTTAATGCAACTTTAACATCAGCCAGTGCAACATTGCCAAAATCAATAGCAATACCTGATGCCAAGTCAAGTTGAACATTATTTTCATCATAATTCACTGATTTTGGTGTAGGGACAATAACCTTGGTAACATCAAGTTTTTCTTTACCTAACTTTTGATTTCTTGCATATAAATCCGCACTATTAAGCCATTGAGTTTTATCGTCACTACTGCGTTTAAACTGTTTATTTACATTAGTATATGATTCTACATATGGGAGATGTTCTAAGCCAGTATCAACGTCCAGCGCAGCTTTAGTGCTAGCAATAACTTTTGCTGATAAACCTTTAGCGCTGACTATAAAGTTAGGCATTAGATCTGATTCAGCTAAAGACCAAAAACTCGCTCGGTAAGTAACCGTTTTAACCTCTCCTTTTTTAAAACCGGTAAACATATCAGTTAACGATAATTTATGAAGATCGCCATTGATATGCTCCAAAACGAACTCATTACTATCAAAGTTATGCAAAGGAGCTATTTGGCTGTAGTAAATATCCCAATCTTTGACATTAATATCTTGATTGGCGGTAAAAGAGAACTTGCCTTCATAACATAAACCATCTGATTTTTCTTTGTCACATTTCCCTGAAGGTTGATTAGTGAGTAATTCAAATTTAACTTCAAGCTTGCTAGCAAGGTTATCTATATCTTTTTGCTTAGCTGGTACTAATGATATTTCCGACTCTTGTATATTCGACTGCTTTACTGACTCAATTTGGCTTGATTGCTCACAGCCCACTAAAGCTAAACTCGAGGTAATTAACAGGGCTAACAGTTTTTTATTCATTTGATTGACTCATGTACTGTTGATGATTTTATGAAAAGTAACTTTTCGTTGATTATAGTTAACATCCCTCATTTTGACAGCGCTGTCAAAACTTTTTTATTTATTCTATAATTGTGCTACCTTTTAGCCATTCAACTGTAACGTATTTTTATTAAGGGCAGTTCACCAATATGAAACAACCTATCTTTATCCATATACCAAAAACTGGTGGCACAAGTATAAATTGCGTACTAAAAGGTACTGAATGGCAAACACCACTAGATCACCACTATCGACACTTATCCTTCGATAGCAAAACCTCTAGCTGCGGTGATATTTTTGATGCCAATAATTTTCAAACATATCAAAAAGAATTTATATTTATGATGCTCAGACATCCAGTAGATCGACTGATTTCTGAATATTATTACATTCGAAAAAATGCTGAGTTTATGGGACTTCTTACTCACCAACCTAAAAGCTTTTCAGAGTATGTCGACAACCAGCAAACGACGAACTATATGCTCAAGTTTTTAGATGGCCGACGTATATATTCTCCTGAAGAAATGACAGAGAAAAGAACCGATGAAATCATCACACTTATTGATGAGCTTAATATTCATGTCGGCATATTTGAAGAATATGATCGTTCATTATCATATTTTGCTGAGGTTGGTGACTTTCAATGGCCAGAGACCATAGAAATCAAACGTGCAACGATCAATCGACCTAAAGTTGAGCAACTTCCAGCGGCGTTAATTGAAAAAATTGAAGCCGAAAATACACTTGATATGAAATTATATCAGCACTGTAAAAGCCGATTATTAAAACGTAGTCAACAATTATCCGTGAATTCCATTAAATACAAAGGTGGACGATTAGACTTTATTATCCCTTATACCATGTGGAATTGTGTTTTAGATATTGAATTAGAGAATCGTCGTTTTATTGAAGAAAATAAAACCTTTTTTGTGACATTAAATACATACTTACATAAGACGACTGACTCAGGTAAAGATTACGCTAAACATTGGATTAAACTGTTTAAAAAGTCTGTAGCTTTATATTTTAAAGGCAGTAAATTTGCCAAGAGTGTTAAGCAGGTTAAAAAACGCTGTCCTATTGACGAGATCATCAGCATTGCCAAAATAATTGACGAAGCGAGCACAAAGCCAATCATGGGACTAGAATTAGGCAGCCCCAAGATTAGACTCCCGCTAAGCGATGCTATGGCAGCCGTGTTTCAACATGAAGATATCATTCAGAAAGGCTCAATAAAATGGTGAGCACATTGAATGCCCAGCTCTAACGAGATCACCTTAAGATGAACTCGTCGTCCAGTCTAAATTTTTTGCAACCCATGCTGTTTTATTTTATCTATCAACTGACGGTGTGAAGGCAAACCTGATTGTACTTTTGCTAACATTTTTAAATTTGCTTGAAAATGTTTTTGTGCAAGCAGGTCATGTTGATACAAGTGCGATTGTCTGTCTAACTGAGTATTAAAATTCAGCCCATATAAAACATATTGAATGCTAGCAACAGGAAATACATCAAATTGTGCATCGGTATCATTTAAGTGTGGAGGATGATGTTTCCATAGTTCAAGCAAGTCTTGTAAACGATCTGAAATTGACTCTTGAGCAATATTATCACGCCAATATGCTTCATCGGTACGCTCTGAAAGCACATAATGTAACTTTAAAAAATCAATGATCGCTTCCCATTTCTTAGTGAAACCATGATTAAACTGTTTAGCGATGATCTCCATGCAATTAAAGTCACTAGGTAAACGCTCACTGACCCATTCCACAGCATTATCAACTAAAATCAATGCCGATGCTTCCAATGGTTCTAAAAAACCTGATGATAAGCCAATAGCTAGACAGTTCTTATGCCAAAACTTTTCTCTATAACCGGAGTTAAAAGGGATTTTTCTAAAATCTAACCCCTCAGCTTTTGGACCAATATGCTTAGCAAAAGTTTTTATCGCATCTTCATGGCTGGTATGAGCGCTAGAATAGACATATCCCATACCTTTACGACTGCTCAAGCCAATATCCCATGTCCAACCAGCAGTTTGACCTGTCGCTATGGTATGGCAAGCGATATCCTCACCTTCGTCATAGGGAATTTGTGTCGCAATAGCAAAATCATTAAACAGGTATTTCTTTGCTGACTTAAATGGAATCTTCATTGTTTTATCAATTAAGATACCCGCAAAACCAGAGCAATCGATAAAAAGGTCACCATTAATGCGACCACTTTTCTCACAACCTAAATACTCAATATACCCTTGACCATCCAAATGAACGTCTATGACTTTATCTACAATATGATTGACACCCAGCTCAATTGCTTTTTCTTTCAGTAACTCAGCCACTTTTTGAGCGTCAAAGTGATAGGCGTAATTTAAAACAGATTGATATTCAGGAGTGACAATTTTTTTAGGTGCTAAACCCGCCTCACAAATTTGATCTTGAAAATCAACAGCCTCTGCGAATCGTCCGTATTTACTTTTATTAGACTCTTTTTGCCAATAAGGAGTTATATCAAACTTTCCATAACCACTAGGCACATTAAATGGGTGGTAATAAAATTCGCTTTTATCATTCAAACGCCAGCTAACAAACTTAGCTCCTTGCTTAAATGTAGCATCACAACGTCTAACTAACTCAGTTTCAGAAATTCCAATCGTTTGCAGAGTTTTACGCATGGTTGGGAATGTCCCTTCTCCAACACCTACAGTAGGAATTTGATCAGATTCAATGAGTGTTACACTTATTGCCGATTGTTTTCCAGCGCAATGCTGCTTTGCTAGCATCGCCGCTGCAATCCATCCTGCAGTTCCTCCACCAACGATCACGATATCTTTTATTGCTTTATTCATGTCAGTCCTTACTTTGATGTTTTCAGGGTTAATTACTTGAGCTGGCTAATTAACCACTTCTTCAACGCTTTTTGAGTTTGCTCTGAAAGAGGCGCTAATAGTCCTTTCACTGACTCTGGAATATGGTCATATTTGTTTTTTTGCTCAGAAAAAATATAATAATCAAACAGAGCTTTCCAGGCCTTTTTTTCTGCTGACGGTAAATCACGCAAGGTCAACATAGCCATTAACAAGTTATCTGCAGGCACAGGTTTTTGTTGTCCATTAATGGAGCCACCCGCCCAATAATTAACTAGTACGTTAACACCTCCACTTGCTTTAACGTGATGCCACCAAAGTGTAGGAATATAAATAGCGTCACCAGGCTCTAACTCAGCGACGAGTGCATGACTTAATGCATGTTTGAATTTAGGGTATTTAACAAAATCAGGATTGCTAAAATCAACTAAACTTAGCGGCGCTCCAGCAGGTGTAAAATCTAAAGGGCCAATGTACAAATTCTCGACTTGTTCAGGCGGAAATAAAGTAAAGGTGCGCTTACCACTCACCACACAAGCGATGTTCTCAGAGTCATCATAATGAGCTGATACCACCGCATCATTACCAATCCAAATACGCGGAGATACATCATGCTCAAAAAGTGAAAAAGGATTTTCCTGCGCAAACGTTGGAAAATAGTCTTTAATCGGAGCACTTTGTAACGCTAAAGTATCAGCAGTAGTTTGTTGACTATTACTGATGACCTCTCTAAAAAATACATCTAATGGCGAAGTTTCTCGGGTAAAATTAAAATCAGTCATTGCATCATTATAAAAAACTCGCCCTTGCTCTTTTGGCTTGATCCTCGCGTACCTAACATCACCACCAACATATATGCCAGCTAAATATTGATACAATGATTCAATGCTTGATTGTGCCTGTTTAACAGCTGGCCAGTCGGTTACTAAGTTTTTTAATACAGCAGGTTCGTTCAACGGTGAAATTTCATTAGCAAAAATTTCAGCTGTTACGTCATGCCAGCAACGAATTTGTTTCAAGCTATGCTCAACCATCAATCAACACTCTTATTCCGGAGTAAACTTAGCTTTTAGCTGTAACAGCCGCTCAAATTGATTTAATGAAGCAAGGTGTGCATAAATGGCAGCAAAATATTTACGTTTATATAATGTAAGAGCTGCATCATCACTAAGCTCATTTAATTCTTCTTCATTGATTTTATAAATACCGTTAATTTTTTGTTGCCCAGCTTCACCCATATTGATAGAAACTTCAGTCGCTTGCAGTAAATCATGTTCAACCAAAAAGGCTATGAACACATCTGTTGCAGCATCTTTTGCGAGAATATCAGTTAGTAGCTGTGTCATTTGCTTTGTAGCAGCTGATGGCTGTCCATCTTCTTGAAAGATTTCTATTCCTTCACTGTCATTTATTAAAGCGCTGTTCTCATCAATGCATAGGATCATATTACTATCATCTTCACTATTACCGCCTGCAGCAAATGGATAACGCCTTACATTTACTGGAATGTAATTGCTATGCACTTTATCATTTGCAAAAACTAAGTTTTCACCCTTTTGTAAGCCAACTAAAGCGACACTTTTAAATTTTCCGGTTTCTTCCTGTTTTGCAAAAACAATAGGGAAGTTAGTTGAGGCTTGTAAGAATTCAGAAGCTAGCAGAGGCACCATGTTTTGCTGCTTAACATGAGAGTAACTTCGATCAACTTTAATAAATAAATTGCTATGCTTTTTCGAATCTAATGGAACCATATTTATTGATGTCATGGATAAACCTCTTGTTAATACTGTAGTGCTTGTTGCACAATAAAATACGTTAAATTTTACTAATTCCGTATTGTTGAATTTTTTTTAATATTTCGCGATGTGATGATAATTTCATTTTAATTTGTTGAGTTTTCTTTTGAATGTTATCAATCTCTTTTTCAGCTAAGGCCAGATGAGGATAACGCTGACTTATTTGACTAATATCAGTATTAAACTCCATTCCGTATAGCACATATTGATAGTTTTCTAGCTGAAAAACCTCATATTTACTAGCAAAGTCAGATTGAGTAGGTACATTGCTCCTCCAATAATTTAACTTCTCCAATAAGCTCTCTGGTGCGGTTGCTGGATCCACGTTATCTAGCCAAAAATCATGATCTCGACGTTTACTTAAAAAGTAATGCAACTTAATGAAATCAATAACTTTATCCCAAGCATAACGACCAATGCTGTTAAATGACTTTTCAGCATATGCCATGCCATCCGTATTACTCGGTAATTTTTCTGCTAGCAATTTGGCTGTAGCCTCAACCACTAATAATGCAGTAGCTTCTAATGGCTCTACAAAACCAGCTGCTAAGCCAATTGCAACACAGTTTTTATGCCAAAACTTTTCTCGATAACCAATTTCCATCGGAATACGACGAGCAGATAACTCAGCCGCTTCTTCTCCAACATAGCTTCTTAGAATTTCTTCCGCACGATCGTGGGTAGTATGATTGGACGAATAAACATATCCAACCCCTCGCCTTTTGGTTAGTCCAATGTCCCAAGTCCACCCGGCTTCATGAGCAGTTGAAATAGTATAAGGTGGGATTTCTTTATTTTCATCACGATATGGTACTTGCATGGCAATAGCTGAGTTAACCAACAGCTGGTGGCCTTTATTAACAAAACCTACCTTTAACGCATCCCCTATTAACCTACTGGCAAATCCAGAGCAATCAACATAAAAATCCCCATTTATTGACTCGCCATTTTTATCGACTAAGCGATCTATACTGCCATCTGCCGATAAAATGACTTCACTGACAGTTAATATTTGATGGTTTATAGCTAAATTATTACAGCCATGTTTTGCCAAGAACTTTGAAAACTTCATTGCATCCAAGTGATAAGCATATTCTAAAGCACCTTGATAATGCTTATCTGTCATTCGCTTAGGCGATAAGTGTAAATCACTAATTGCCGCTTGAAAGCTAACGCTACTTGCGAAGCTATCCTTGGTGCTATTTAGCAACCAGTAAGGTGTTAGATCAAATCCTGGAACATGAGGATGATTAAATAGGTGGTGATATGCATGGCTTTGCCCATGATTAGGTGTGTGCAACCAATCAACAAATTTTATAGATTGTTTAAACGTTACATCACATTCTTGGATAAACTCAGCTTCATTTACACCAATTAAACTTAGAGTTTGCCTCATAGTGGGAACGGTACCCTCACCAACCCCGATGGTAGGAATATCTGCAGATTCAACCAAGGTGATTTTCGTACTTACGTCGTTGGCATTATATAATTTTTTGGCCAAGATGCATGCGGTTAACCAGCCTGCGGTACCACCACCAACAATCACTATATTTTTTATTGCAGTACCCATAATCACTCACTTAATGGCTATAAAAGTATTGAGGATATAAAAAAGTCGAGCCTAAGCCCGACTTTAATTTATAGCACTTAACCGTTAAAACTAGAAGTTAAGACGTACACCAGCAACAAAGCGACGACCGTTAGAATAAATTGACATTACACGTGCTTTATCAATGTTATATTCCACTATCTCTTCATCACCAAGGTTAACAGCTTCTAAAGTAAACGTGATACTTTCGCTGTAATTCCAGTTCGCACTAGCATCCCATTGACCAAAAGCGTCGTTATAAAGTTCGTCACCGTTAAAATGCAGACCTTTGTACCATTCACTACGATAGTTATACATGATGCGAGCACCAAAGGTATCATTTTCGTAATAAGCTGAAAGGTTCAACATATCTTGAGAAGTACCATCAATTAAACCAGAACCAGCTTTAGCAGGGTCACGTTTTTCATCAGTACTGGTGTTAGTATAGGTATAGTTAGCTGTAACGCCGTAACCACCAAAATCGTGTTGGATACTTAATTCAACACCATCAATTAGACCACCTAAACCATTACCCGGTTGAGTAAATTCAACAGGTACCCAAACATTTTCTTGTTCATAAAAACGGTCTTGAATATCAACAGTACTTGTTCTTAATGTTTTGATGTCTTTAGAGAAGTATGTCGCTGAGAACATTGAAGCTTCGTTGTAATACCATTCGTAAGACAAATCAAATTGATTAGCAATAACAGGTTTTAACTGAGGGTTCCCACGTGTTCCGGTATTTTTTTGCACGGTAGATAAAGAACCAAAAGCTTCATTACCTGAAATATCTTGCCAGTTTTGACGAGACATTACACGAGCAGCACCAATACGGAAAATTTGATCATCGGCGATATCAAGCGCGATGTTAAAGCTAGGTAAAAATTCAGAGTAGTCGTTATCTTGTGAAACCCAATCTAAGCGAGATGGATTTAACCATTCACCATTGATAGTTTTTAAACCTGAAGAGTCACTTGAGAACTCATAACCAGAAGACGTTTGTTTTGTAGAAACATAGCGCAAGCCGATGTTACCGCGGAAGCCATCACCAGAGAAATCACCTTGAGCATATAAAGCAAGAATATCTTCTTCTACTGCCCAAATTTGACTAAGGTTATCATGAACAGCGTAAGCAGCTCCTGAGCCAAACGCTAATTCTTCCATTACATCACGATTATGCGCTAACTGGTCGGTAATATTACCTGTTGCTGCAACATCAACATTAACACCACCTAATGCGTTTAAACCACAGTCGGCTAATGTAGGACAATTTTCAAAAATAGTCCACATCGTGCCATTCCAGCCAGAGTTAGGATCTAAGGCATCCGTTGCATGCCAGCTATAGGCATGACGACCTTGAGTTCGTTTTGCTGAACGGTATTTAAAACCAGTTTTAATTTCTGTAAAAACACCTAAATCAACAGGGATGTCTAAATCAAATTGTACAAAGTCTTCTTCATCAGTTGCTGGTTTTGCACCACCCCAGATCCAACCGGCTGTAAAATTAGAGCCGTCAGATGGATCTATACCAAAATCAAGATTCGGGGTACCAGATAAATCAAAGTCATATCCCGCAGTCATTGCGTTATATTCCCATGATGTTTCGCGTAAAGTACCACCTTCAGCTTCCGTAGTACCAACTTCAAAGTTTACTGTGTAGTTTTCAGCACTATAATCGATATCTAGATGAAATTGCTCTGTTTCTGTACGAGAAACACGATTTATAAAGTTATATGCAGCACGACCATCTGAATCTGAACTTGCTAAAATAGCACCATTTACAACATTAGTTGCATTAGCAATAATGGTTTCACGATCACCGGTAGGAAAGCTTAGTAAGTTAGCATTTTGGTTATTTACGTCCATTTCAGATGAAAGGGCATTAAAGGTAACTAATAACTCATCTGAAGGTGCATATTGTAAAGAAGCAAAATAGGTTGAACGCTCACGGTCTTGAAGAAAACGTGGGGCACCAATATTTCGAGCAATACTAAAACCATCATCCGCTTCGTCCCAAGCTAAAACTTCAAGGCCTTGACGTTCAATAGTTCGGTCTTGTTTAACAGCAGAGATCATAAAACCAAAATCTTCAGCTTCGTTTTTCCAAGAATATAAGCCTGACATTAATGGGTCTGTTTTTTCTGACTGATCAGAATATTGTGCTTCTAACGATATACTAACCGTATTTGCATCCATGTCTAATGGACGACGTGTACGTAGAATAACCGTTCCACCTAAAGAACCTTCATCAATGCTTGCTTGTGGAGATTTATGTACTTCTAATCCTGAAACAATAACAGATGGAAGTAGTGTGTAGTTAAAGCTTCGATTTGCTTCATCTAAAATAAACCAATCAGCAGTACCAACTGTTTGACCATTTAATAATGTACGATTATATTTTGGACCCGCACCACGAATAGTGATTTTTTCACCTTCACCAAATTCACGACTAACAGCAACACCAGTAATACGAGATAATGTATCAGCAACATTTTTATCTGGAAACTTACCAATATCTTCAGCAGTAATTACATCTACTACATTATCAGAAAAGCGTTTGGCATTAATGTTCTCTTTTAATGAACCACGAATACCCGTAACCTGAATTCGTTCAACTTCTTTATCTGCTGTTTTATCTTCAGCGGCCATTGCAAATGGTGCAGCACCACTTGCAAGGACTAAAGCGATACTACTCGCTAATACGCCTTTTTTAAATTTAATTGATGACATCGACTTTCCCTTACACACGTTTTTTATAAATATAATAGTTATTAGTAATAACCCCAATTAAGACAGCGCTGTCTTTTTTATGACAGCGTTGTCATGAAGTGAGTAAAACCTTACACAAAAAATAAGGTTCTGGCTACACTTGATTACAATTTAATCGAGTAAAGTTATATAAGGTATTGTAAAGAAAAGTGTTTTAATTGCTCTGTTCAGTCAAGTAAATATGAATAAACGCTGTTAACACTTCAGTTTTATTCAATTAATTGCTATTAACGAGTTAATATCTGTATAAAAATTCATTTCGTTGAATAAATAAAAAGGCTAAATAAATTTAGCCTTTTTATATCGAATTACTTTTTTGTAGAGTCTAAGTCAAATCATACTAAATAAGAATTATCAATTTTTAGTTTGCTGATAAAATCTGATTAAATTCTCTGTTGAACAATCGTGAAACGCAGAGACTTCTCCACTTTCAAGTTCTTGCTGTATGCTCTCCGCCAACCCTTTGCCAAGCTCAACACCCCACTGATCAAATGAACAAACTTGTAGTACGATGCCTTGAACAAAAATTTTATTCTCATAAAGGGCAATCAAATTACCCAGTGTATTTGGGTCAATGCGCTTGAGTAGAATGGTGTTTGTTGGTCTATTACCTTTATGCACTTTATGAGGAGCAACTTTATCAATGTAATCAGCTGTGCGACCTTTGGCTTTCAAATCAGCTCGTACTTGCTCTTCATCCACTCCAGTCATTAATGCTTGAGTTTGCGCAAAGAAATTAGCCATTAGAGTTTCATGATGCCCTTTAACGGGGGTAACACTAGCTACAGAGCCAATAAAGTCAGCCGGCACAACATTATTACTTTGATGTAAATATTGATAAAAGGCATGCTGGCCATTGATGCCTAACTCTCCCCAAATAGAAGGAACTGTTGCGTAATTAATTTCATCGCCATGCCATGATACTGATTTACCATTACTTTCCATCTCTGCTTGCTGTAAATAAGCAGCTAGCATATGAAGGGTTTGATCATACGGTAAAATAGCTTGAGACTTTGACCCTAAAAATGTGGTATTCCAAACACTCAGTAAAGCCATTATCACTGGCATGTTCTGCTCTAACGGTGTATTAGCGAAATGTTCATCCATTTCATTAGCACCATTAAGCAACTCGGTAAATTTATCAAAACCAAGATCTAAAGCTATTGCCAAACCAATTGCTGACCATAAAGAAAAACGGCCACCAACCCAGTCCCACATACCAAAAACGTTTTCTTCTTTGATACCAAAAGACATTGCATTAGCTTTGTTAGCCGTTACAGCTACAAAATGTTTACCCACTGCGGTTTCATCAAACGATGAGGCCGTTAACCATTTTATTGCTGTACGTGCATTAGTCATGGTTTCGGTTGTAGTAAAAGTTTTACTAGAAACAATAAAAAGTACTTTTTCAGGGTCCAATGGGCGTAATATCTCAACGATTTGTGCACCGTCGACATTAGAAACATAATGCACATTCACACTATTATCACTGTAATGTTTCAAAGCTTCAGTCACCATCTGAGGCCCTAAATTGGAACCACCGACACCGATATTAACAATATCTGTGATACGCTTTCCTGAATAACCTAACCAATGCCCTTCCCTTACACGCTTAACAAAATCTTCCATTTTATTCAGCTGTTCTTGCACACTTACAGTGACATTTTCGCCATCAACAATTAAAGGTTCTTGAGATCTTCTACGTAGCGCTGTATGAAGAACAGCACGATCTTCTGTTTTATTAATTTTATCGCCGGCAAACATTTTTCTTCGCCAATCAGCAACACGACACTCTTCTGCTAACTCAAACAAAGTTTGCATTGTTTCACTATCAATTAAATTCTTTGAGTAATCCAAAAGCATTTTCGGTAATTCAATTGAGAACTTATCGAAGCGTTTATCATCCTCGGCAAACAGATCATTCATATGTTGGGATTTTTTATCAATTGCAAGCTGAGATAATTTTTTCCAACTTGCTAATGATTGACGACTTGACATAACTCTTCCTAGTGCTTTAACTTGTTATCTTATGGGTTACCATATTTAAAAATGACAGCGCTGTCAATTGAATTATTTTAACCCGAAGTATTGCAGCCTAACATATATTTTTTCGTTTAAGTGCGATTAATGCTTGCTGGTTTTTATGTAAAACAATAACCTATGCTGTAATGTTAATAAAATAACAAGAAAGAATAATAAATAATGAAAGCTACAATAAATGATGTTGCTAAGCAAGCTGGCGTATCAATAAAAACAGTATCTCGCGTAATGAATAACGAGCCATCTGTACGTCAGCTAACCCGCGAAAAAGTGATGGTTGCGGTCAAGGCATTACATTATCAGCCTAACTTAGCAGCAAGAAATTTAGCTGGAACAAAAGCTTTCAGCATTGCTTTTATCTATGATAACCCTAATGCTTATTATATTATTGATATGCAAAATGGGATTTTAGCCGCATGTAAAAAACAAGGCTTTGAATTACTGATTCACCCATGTAGTTCAAAATCAGAAACTTTACTCGATGAAATCACTAATATGGTTAGGCACTCAAGAATTGCCGGCTTAGTATTAACCCCTCCGTTTTCTGAAATGCCTGAATTTGTAGAACAAATGCTAGCACTTGATATTGAAGTTGTACGCATTATGTCAGGTAAACATGCTCCTGATGATCTTGCGCCATGTATTATGGTAAACGACTTTGAAGCATCAGTAAGTATTACCCAACATCTCATTAATTTAGGCCATACTCGTATAGGGTTTATCGCCGGTCAAGCAGAGCATATGTCTACTGTTGAGCGTTTAAAAGGCTATAAACATGCTCTCGTACAAAACAAGATATCCATTGATGAGCAATTAATCGTTCAAGGAGAGTACTCTTTTGAATCTGGAGTGCATGGAGCAAAACAATTGATGTCTGAAGATGTTCAACCCACAGCAATATTTTCATGTAATGATGAAATAGCTGCTGGAGCGTTGTTTGCTTCACGATTAATGGGGGTTTCTATTCCTGAACAACTTTCAATAACAGGTTTTGAAAATAGTCCTTTCTCACGTCAAACATGGCCTAGGTTAACAACAGCAAACCAACCAAATCCGAAAATTGCAGAAAATGCAGCTAACTTATTAATTGCTCAAGCAAGAAAACTAACACCTAAAAATTTAACAACTCAATATACACCACAATTGATTGTTAGAGATTCAACCAGTCAAATTAAAAACTAGCAAGCCGCAAATATCATCAGATAAAAGTAAAACTAACAGCTTTAATTTTACATTACCTATCAGGCTCATAACCTTGTTTTATTTGTTCAATACGTTCTTGATGTCGGTGATGTGCTTTTAAAGCAGCGATTGCAAACGCACCAACAATTGCAATAATTGGAATTAATAACGCTAAGGTCTCTTTATTTAATAACTGCTGTAACCACTCCATGAAAAACTCCTTTTTCAATCAACTATAATTATTCTTCGAAGTATGTTCCCCATCCATCATAATCAACTTTACACTGTTTAGCCAATTCAAACATTATTTGTGCTTCATCTTTAATAATATCAATATCTAACGGCTGCTCGGTAATAATATCAAAAGCAAAAACCTTACTACCATCTTCTAGCTCAGCCTCTTCAGGCTCTTCTAGTTCTAATCCCATCTTAAAAGCCGATATAGCTGCTTTTTCTAACAACTCAAAACTAATCGAAGAAAAATGATGTTCGATAGTATGGTGTACCTCTTCATTGGTGCCATCTTCAATTAAGGCCTCAATTAAATCTTCTGTATGCTGATACCACTGTTGTAATTCTTCATTTATCATATTTACCAACTATCTATTTAAGCGTTACTCTCTGAAATTTCTTGATCTAATTCAGCTATTTTTTCTGACATTAGTTTGTGCGTATCATTTACTACTGAGCGCATATTTTCTTTATTAACCCCTTCCAATGAAATAGGCTCTAAAAGCTCAAAAATCATTTTACCATTATTCCAACGATTTAGTTTTATCGAGTCATGCATACTACTGGCACATATTGGAACAATAGGAACATTAGCTTGTAATGCCGTTCTGAAGGCTCCCATTTTAAAAGGTAATAAACCACGTCCATTACTGCGAGTACCTTCGGGAAACATCCACACTGAAAGCTGTTTTTCATTGATTTTCTTTGCTGTTAAAGCAATTGTATTCATCGCTTTATTGGTATTATTTCGATCAATAAGAATATTACCAGTTAACCAATACATCTGCCCAAAAAATGGGATCCACTTTAAGCTTTTCTTCCCTAAGCTCACCGTATTTGGCATCACAGCATTGCTTGCTGTAAATATATCGTAGCTATTTTGATGATTACAAATGTAAACAACTGGAGAAGTATTCTTTACTGAATCAGGAATTCTTACTTCAACTTCAAGACCAAATATTTTACACACTTTCCCCATATAACGCGCCGTAAGATAAACACTATTACGATGGAAAGGACGGAAAATGCAATATAAACAAGAAACAGTACAAATGCAGACTAATGCGATAGTCATTAAAATTACACGAACAAAAGCTAACAACGGATTATCCTAAATTACTTTGAGATGGTGAGTATACATCAATCATCATATTCATTCTTCATAAAAAAACAATCTAAATAAAAACACAAACTTAGTTATAAAAGTAACTTTTTTAAAGAAAAATTAATTCACAATGGGTAACTTTGACTATAGTTAAATATATATAAGAACAAAAACTAAATGATGCTCCGGTGTATTTTTACTATAAATAAAATCATGGAAAAAAGTGCAAAACTAGCGTTATTTAAGCCAAAATTAACAACTCTCGAGAAACACATGGGGAAAGAATGAAAATAATCTTAGCGTGTATATTAGCGATGTATTGCTCCAACACGTTTGCCTTTTTCAATGAAGAAGCACAAACAAGCTTCAAGCATATTGCTGCCGAAAATATTTCACAACAATGGGGCTTAGCGGCATTAGATATACCAAACAAAACCATAGAAAACGACACAACAAAATGGCTAACCAGTATCAAGGTTGAACAACCTATTATTACCCCTTATGTTGTAAATCAATTAATACAGACCACTCAGAAGAATCAGTCATTCAACAGTATTAATGCTACATATATCAATGGACGTTTTAGTGCTAAAACAGGTGTTTTATCGAGCTCAAAAAACATTTCAGAAAGTGAAGCATTTTATTTACAAGGGTCATATTCTATTATTCAGCTTGAAAACTTTAATATTTCCCTTACAGCTAAAATAGAAGCAATAAATACTGAAGAGCTTTCTATTTCGCTCGCTGAAAGTAAATATATGGAGGTTATCCAACCATCATTTGAGCCGATAAGTAGCAATGCAACAATTGGTATTACCAGTAGTTATTCAATTAATAAAAAATGGAAACTGCTCGGCGCTATCACTAGTACCAAATTTGATGAAAAAATAGCACAGAGCTCTTATATTGAGAATAGCTATATCCATATAGCGCTCATTGGTACAAGCTACTCTTTTTAACTTCAATATTTGTTAAATTTATAATAATTATCCTAATCTAGGGTCACTTTCCTGCGTCAGTTTTTGAGATAAACTTTGTTGATAAAAACTTAATAAATGAGGAAAGTGCTGCCAACTTGCTAATTGCCTGAATTCAACCCAATCTAACAAACTAAATAAGCAAATAGATGGGTAGTGCCAATCTGAGAAACTACCTTTAGCTACTTCATCATTTAATACCTTTAGCACTTGTTTAACACGCTCATGTTGTAAGTTAAAAAACAAACCATCCTGAGTTGTATCAATATCTGAACGCTGTAATAGCAAGAACGACACCAAAGAGTCGTTCACTGAATCAATTAGCGTTAATAAATTCTCTTGCTGCCAACTTAACTTGCTCTCTTGAAATTTTTCAGATAAATACCGATAAATAACCCTAGAATCATAGATGCATTGTTCTTCATCGATTAAAGCTGGAATTTTTTGTGCTGGATTATTCTTAGTGAGCAAAATGCGATCAGCTTCGGCAAAGATATCTAAATTAATAAACTCATAATCTTTGTCCACTAAGTAAAGGCGCAATCTGCGGACAAACGGGGAAGTAATGGAGCCAAGTAGTTGCATAATAATCCTTCACAAGTTAATAAACCAAGTTAATAAATATTCGACTAATCCTATGAAAATTTTATTAACTTGGTATTTATACAATAAAATTAATAGCTAATACTACTTGGCACGAGAAACATATTCGCCATTACGTGTATCAACTCGAACCACTTCACCTATTTGCACGAATAAAGGTACACGAACTACTGCGCCAGTTGCCAAAGTTGCTGGTTTACCACCGGTTCCAGCGGTATCGCCTTTTAAACCAGGGTCTGTTTCTGTGATCTCTAATTCAACAAAGTTAGGAGGTGTTACTGAAATAGGATTCCCATTCCAAAAGATAAGCGTACAAATATCACCTTCTTTTAACCACTTAATCGCATCTTCAACCGCTTTTTCATCCGCAGCTACTTGCTCAAAGGTGTCATTATTCATAAAATGCCAGAATTCACCGTCAGCATATAAATAAGCTAACTCTGAATCCATAACATCGGCGCCTTCGCAAGACTCGCCTGACTTAAACGTTTTTTCAAGCACTTTGCCTGAAATAAGCTTACGAATTTTAACACGGTTAAACGCTTGGCCTTTACCTGGTTTAACAATTTCGTTTTCAAGAATGTTACATGGTTCACCGTCGATCATTAATTTAAGACCGGCTTTAAATTGGTTTGTGCTGTAATTAGCCATAGTTTTGCTCTCTTTTTTTATTATGCAGAGATATTAAATTGAATTTAGAAATGCCGCAGATAATAACCCAAATCAGCGATAAATTGCACACTTCTTGGCAAAAAGAATTAGCAAATGTTGTTAAAGATCCAAAAAGCTTATTAGAAATGTTAGCGATTGAGCCAAATGAGTATTTAGAACACTTTAAAGCTCGAAAATTGTTCCCTGTACAGGTTCCGCGCCCTTTTATAGCTCGAATGAAGAAGGGAGATATTAATGACCCTTTGCTTAAGCAAGTAATGCCGCTCTCACAAGAGTTTATCACGACAGATGGTTTTTCTAACGATCCCTTGGCTGAACATGACACAGTTGCTGAGGGGTTATTACATAAATACAAAAACCGTGTGTTACTCATTGTAAAGTCCGGTTGCGCGATAAACTGTCGCTATTGTTTTAGACGACACTTTCCTTACTCCGATAATAGTCCCAACAAACCACGTTGGCAGTCAGCATTGGATTACATAGCTAGTCATAAAGAAATCAATGAAGTGATTTTTAGTGGCGGCGATCCGTTAATGGCCAGTGATGAGCACTTAACTTGGTTAATGAGTAAAATTGAAGCCTTCCCTCACGTAAAAAGGTTGCGTATTCATACTCGCCTGCCGGTAGTGATCCCACAGCGAATTACCGCTTCACTTATTAAGCTCCTAACGAATACTCGATTAAAAGCCACCATGGTTTTGCATATTAATCATCCAAATGAAATCAACAATGATGTAATGAGTGCAATGTCATTGCTAACTGACGCTAAAATTCCTTTATTTAATCAAAGTGTTTTGCTTAAAGGAGTCAATGATAAAGCAAAGGTGCTTTGCCAATTAAGTGAAGACTTATTTGATATCGGTATTCAGCCTTATTATTTGCATATGTTCGATAAAGTTCAAGGAGTGGCACACTTTGATGTTGATGAACAACAAGCTATTGCCTTGGTTAAAGAAATGATGGCAAGCTTACCCGGCTTTCTCATGCCTAAATTTGTACGAGAAATTGCGGGTGAAGCTAACAAAACTCCAATCAATCTGGCATAATCAGCAAAATTTATGAGTTAAGTAAAAAGCATGTCTAAAGCCATTGAACAACAGTTAATTGAAAATATTTCGGTTATCTTAAAAAAATCCTTATCTGCCGATGCAACACTGGCAGATTTACGAGAAAAAAAACAAGCCAGTTTTGAAGCTGTGTTCAAAAAGGATGCTGGTTTTCAATGCTCTGCCAATAACTTTCAGCCTTATGTTGAAGAAGTTGCTAATGACTTACTTAGTTGGCAACAATCTCATGAGCAAACATCATTAGTTTCTATGGTGAAAAAGATAGAGAAATTATTTACTGTGTTAGCTAACTTTGAACATAATCATTCAATGTAGTTTTAATCTTGTTTACAAAAGTAAAATGCAGCAAAAATTGCTGCATTTTTTATTAAGCTAAAATTAACTGAACCAAGTTAATCAAACATGACAAATGCTTATTTAAGGAAAGCTTTCTTAAACCAGTTATCAAGCATCTTCTTTTCGTAACCTAATGAATCATTACGATATTTCAAGTTTGAACCCATCATAAAACTCATATCTTTTAAATCTACCTGACCAGCGCTTAGTTCATTGTTTTTAACATCAACAACTTGGTATGAAAATTTCATTTTTGGAAAATATATTTCTTTAACTAAACGTATTTGTCTTATGCCTCCATGATGAACATCACCAGCTAGATCAATATCAGTTACTTCAACTTTCAACATTTGTCCTTGAGGTAACTGCTTTGCTAAAATAGAGAAATGTTTTTCTAGCGCCTTAAATGTACGCTCTCTAAAATGCTTACGATGTTCTTCACCAGGATAAATATCACGATAATCATCAGGGTTAGTCCACTTAATTTCACTAGTTGCTGCTTTAGTTGCAGGCACAAGAAGTAATATTGACAATATTAACGATAAAATCATCGGTACTTTTTTCATAACTCTTTCCTCTTTAATTGGTATACAACCTATTAGACCGCGTTTTGAACAATTTTAGTGTATTCATTTGTTAACCATTGTTATAAAACTGTTTCAATACCATATTAGTAACCATTTGAGCTCGCTCAACACGCTGTCTATCAGTATAGTTGTTTTGAACAAACCCTTGTACCGCACCACGCCAAATGCGTTGCTTGGTTAAACTACTTTCAATCGCAATAAGAAAGCTACCTTTAACCGATTCAACGCTTTCTTGTAAACCAGGGGTAACGCCAAAATGTTTACTGATCATTCCATCATTGAGATCATCAGCTAAAGCTATAGCAAAATTTACTGTAAAATCAGCTTCTCCGGTAGTTAATTGGAAACCTCTTGCTGCTAAACTATCACTTATAGCTTGGCCATAATAATGATATATATTTTTTAATTCAGGATGATGGCGAGCTATTTGATCTAGAAAATTAGGCGCTAAAGAAAACGAACTATTCGCTGGAATTTTACTGGGGGTATCCCAAACACTAGACATGGCAACTTGAGTGTTTTTTGTCGGTAACTGTTCAGCCGTTTGAACACAGCCAGTGGCAAACCCTAATACCATGACTATAAAGTAGTATTTAATATTTCGCATTTTTTCTTCCTGAAATTACTTGCACCACGAGTTAACATAACTATAGGTTAAGCCTTAGGGCATATGTTACCTAAAAATATTAACTTGTATAGAAAATCACCCCGTTATTTCTGCAACAAATTGTACAAGCTATCTACAATAATTAATCATAACAACCTGATTTAAAGTAGAAATAAATATAGACAACTTGAAATGCCCTGCATTACCCCTTTGGATTGTTTCCTACAAATTCAATTTAGCTTTTAAAGTTTCAATAACCATAGCTTGCTTTAATTTATGAAGCCTAGCATGGCAAAATCGACTTTAGTCCCTTAAAATTGGCTTGTTATGTGTAAATTAATCGAGTGGAACTAGCTCAAAGTCAACAAAGTCATCCCATTTTTTAAACCACTCATAGAACAGTTCAATATCATTTGATTCCATTAGCTGATAACACACATTAAGTTCTTTGTTCACCCAAGAATTTAGGTAATGAAGTCCATTAGGGAACATGCGACCTTGCGAGTTATACCTTTCATAATTAGCTTCGATACAACCGATTTTAAACCTTTCTACTATCATATACTTTTTCAATTTTACACTTCCTTGAGAATACTAATCGTTGAATTATAACCTTTACACATAACGCCTTTAAGGGCTTGTTATAAGTACAATTACACCAACATACCGTTTAATAAAAACGCGGGCAATAAAAATACAGAGAAATATAATATTTAGCCTGACATGACAAAAGCACAGGAGGAGAACAGCGCTTGGGTAAAGTACAGCTTTAGCTGAACTTCAGAGCTATTTTTAAATGCAATTGAAGAAATGCTCAGTTCGTCAGCCTTCGTATTGGCAGCTAACTTTTTAGATCCTAAGGTCGCAATGATTTTGTGTCAGGCTGGTTGGCTGAGTTCTCCTAAACATTTGATCCGGTAATTAAATGAAGGGGCATGTAATACGTTTTGAGCGTTAACTTAAGCCTATTGAGGGCGTAACCTAATAAACCCCGGCTTTGCCGAAGGTAGTTTAAATGACATGATTTGTTTGGTATACTGTATACAATGTAATTTTAAAACAATAGGAAATATGATGGAAACAACTAGTACAGATTGGCGATATACGGTTATGCCGGCTGTGTTTACATGGCTAAAAGAGTCAGAATCCGGTGCCCTAGAAATTGACTATGATACAACAAAAAAACAGGCCGCAGCTGTTTTAAAAGCTCAGGGGAAAGGCGGAAGCAGAATGGGCGGACTTGTCGCTTCTGGCACTCTGGGTGAGAATAGCTACCTAAGCACCGAACAGCGTCTTTCTTTACTTAAATCACTTTCAGAGGTTGCTAAAGAATACAATGTCCCGTTGATCAGTGGAGCTGCAGCTGAAACTAAAGAAGAGCTTGCCAAAATCATTGAAGGACTCGCAACGGTTGGAGTGGATACCGTCATGGTCATGCCGCCAAAAACTAAGGCAGTTCCTTCTGATGAAGAAATGTATGCGTACTATGCGCTTGCTGCAACAGCTGCAAAAGAGGCAGGCGTAACAATTATGCCTTATAACAACCCTGATGCAGCTGGATATCATGCAATTTCAACAGATCTTCTTAGAAGACTTGCTGCTCTACCTGAAGTAACTGCACTTAAAATATCAACTACAGACGTTTCAACTATAGAAACGCTGATGTTAGAAAACAAAGACTTAAAAATCTTAGCAGGTGTTGATACTGTAACTATACATGCAGGACTTGCTGGAGCATCCGGTGGGATTACAGGTGTAGGAACTATCTTCCCAAAAGCTAGTGTTACTATGCAGGAGTACGTTTTAAAAGGTGAATGGGATGAGGCAAACAAAATATCTCAGGCTATGAATTCCATCTCATATCTTGATGCTCAGCCGCTGCTTATGGAATATCTTAAATTTGCTATGGGAATTCATCATAATGATGCTGATGGAGGGCTTCGTACCTTGGGTAAGAAACTAACTCAACAGCAAATTGATGATGTTCGCGCAAGATATATTTTAGCAAAGGAAAGACTTGAACTTCTGGATTTAATAGACTGATCCTTTCAAGTCTTCAAAAAGAAAAAGCTCCGTTTTTACGGAGCTCAGTTCAGCTTTACTTGATTAATAAAAGATTTAAGCCAAAGAATAACTCGCTTGTAATATAAAACCAAAAAACTAAAGATTAGCTCAATACCACCTACTTATGACATAAAAATGAACGCAGGTGCAAATGGTACGGCTGAACACATTAAGGTAATAAATATCCGTTTGTCAGAATACTCAAATTTTTCCACATACTCATACATTACTTATACTTATAACGCCTTACATAAATTGTAGTTTTGAAGTGCAACGGAAAAAACATCCACTTCATGTAGTTGTTATATGGCTCACAAACTGGTTATACATGCACCTTAACCAAGTTAGGCAGTATTAGAATTATTTGATTTACTATCTAGGATTGTTCCAATAGTAGTCCCTATCATTAAGCCAGATACCGTTCCGAATAAAAGTGACACCCCCATTTCAAACCAATATATACCCATGAATAATCCAACAAGAGAGCCAATGGTAATGCCCCAAGAAATACATGGACCTAAAATTGTTGATTTATTTTCTAATTTTTTAGGAGCTAGCATTAAGTCTGTAGGATTTAAGTTAAATGCTTCAGAAATTGACTTTATTGATTCGAGAGATGCTTTACCTGTATTTTCAACACGCTGGATTGTTCTTAAACTTAAGTTTGTCCGATCTGCTAGAGATTGCTGACTCCAGGCTCGTGCTTGTCTTTCATCAATTATCTTTGATGTATTAATTTTCATATCCATAACGACTTCCTCTCAAGATTAATAATATATTAGTCTTAATTAAAAATATCTCCTTGTATACGACAGCATTACGACAATCGTAGATTAATTAAATAACATCCTGAATTTAAATATTTCCAGTTAAACCTAAATTTGATTTAGCCTTATAACGCACCTTATTAGCTTGTTAGGTATTTGGAACTCCTTGCATTAAGGCAAACGGAATTTCAGCAAGAATTGAAATAAATGGCACCCAAATAGAGTAAATGATTGCTTTCTTTCCTTTATAATCAAGCAACAGCTTAAAGATATAGAATGGGATCAAAATGTAAAAAGAAAATCCTACAATAGCTAAAAACTCAGGTAGAGCAAACGCTTTAATCGCAATGTACGTTACAGAGATCGCAGCAGTACATGCAATAACAACAGCAAACCCCATCCACCAATCAATTTCAGCGTGAAAACCATCATTTTTAACATACTTTTTATCTAATAATTTATATATCAATGACAATATAAAACCGGCTAATGCTGCATGTAACATTACGACTAACTCCTTTAAATACCTTACGCCCTATTAATGGGAAAATATCAGTTGGTTAAAATAAGCGACGAAGGATCAAAAACCAACTGTTATTTGTCCTGATTTATTTACCTGTTAGGTGAAAAACTCCATTAATTCATTTACGATCCCTGAAGGGTCTCTAAAAGCAGCATAGCGACCCCACCTATTTTCATTAGGTGATTTATGGATAAAAACTACACCTTTAGATTTAAACTCATTAATTTTTTCATCCAAGTTACTGACAGTTAGCACCAATGATGAATTTGAGTTATACCCGTGCTCATAGCTTGTTGCTTCCATTGTACCTTGAAACATAAATACGTTATGTGAACCACTTTTAAGCTTTAAACTGTCTTCATGTTCTTCAATAAGAGTTAGACCGAGAATATCAACGTAGAAATTTCTCGAAACAAGGAGGTCATGAACGACTATTAAAGTTGACGGATTATCCATAGAGGCTAAGTACCCTTTCATCTAACGCCCTGTTAAGGGGAAATTTGTAGTTGGCTAAAATGTTGAACGGAAAACAGCCAACTGTAAATTTTCCTCTTAAACGCCTTATTATGTTTTTTTACACTTAAAACCTTTAGAGTCAACTTTAGCAATATTATCTTGAGAACCGCATTCAGCCAAGGCCATTTCTTGGTGGTGACTTTCATTATAACCTTCTGCAACTCCCCCAATCACTACTAATACGAACAAGGTGATAAGAACTTTTTTAAAACTAGACATAAACATTTCCTTGAAATTAACTATTCTATTTTATGAAATTGACAAAAATATTTGTTATTAAAAAACAATATCCTTCCAACCATGCTTTTTATCAAAAGATCAATCTATTTATTAATAAAACTCTGATTTGATTGAAAACATAGCAGCTTATTATGGAGACTTTTCAGTAATATTCAAACTGAAAAAGCGAACTTACTTTGACTCAAGCGCTTGTTCTTTTTAATGAAAAGGTTTACCCAAAGGATATGGGTGGAAAAGAGGTGAGCAATTATCTCACTTACTTAACTGTTGATAGACAGGTGACCTTATTAACCCCTGTCAATCAAGAGACTTAGTTAAACGGTTGAAACTTGATGAAATAAGATGCTTATTAAACATTTTACCGTGTTGCACCACCATTCCAACACAGAGTCTATGTTTGTTACTACTCATTGCCTGTTTTGCCAGCTAAACGGTCGTTCGTAGGTTACAGGAATAGTTTTTCAGCAAGACGTTAATTATTGCGTCCATTGTAAACTCTGTCAGGTCGTTGAGTGCCAATCAGAGACATTCGATTTGTATAACTTTAGAGTGTTTAGCACCAAAGGTAGTTAATCGTTTGGATTATATTTTTTATGCTCAACTTCCAATTAACGGGCAATATAATAGTTACTTAAAATTAGCTAAGTAGGAGCAAAGACCAACTGTTTTTTTGTCCGTGTTTAATAGCGTTATTATGTGTGTTTGGCGTTTGACTTTTATTTAAAACAATCACATTTTCTTCAGTGGATTACTATTCTTCTAACATAATGGCTTTTAGCTCATCTTCTGGAATGGCAACGATCCTCAGTCCATTAATGCCAATCACAGTATCAGCTGCGACCATTGCATTAACAATTGCCTCTTCCGTAGCTTCCACAGTTGCCCTGAAAACAGAGGATAAATGTTTATTGGGAAACATGTTTATATTGGATATTTTATTTTCCGATAACTCTTTATTTGATGCCGTTGAGAAGGCCAGAAATATATCACCTGAACCACCGTTGCTGACAGTACCTAGCCTTCCTAGTGCAAGTGATGGGCGTTTTGCAACGCGCCTTAATTGATGTGGTAACAATGGCGCATCTGTCGCAATAATAATTATGATGGAGCCATCGCGAGCATAGTCAGGTTGAGTGGAAGCAACGTTAAGGTTGTCGCAATAAGGTAAGTAGTCTCCAAAATGTCTTTCGATGCTGCTATCAGTGAAACAGTTGGGATCAGCTTTAAGTCTTTTGCCAACTGACTTGCCAGCAATCGTTAGGTCATTTCGTGACCAGTTGTAGTTACATTGGACTAACACTCCTAATGTATAGGTCTGACTCCCTACTTTATATTGGCGAGAGGCAGTACCAATGCCACCTTTAAAACCATTACAGATCATACCTGTGCCGCCGCCAACAACTCCCTCTACAACTTTGCTACTTGTTGCTTTACCAAGAGCTTCTAGAGCGTGATCCTTTGTTACATGAAAGCCATTAATGTCATTAAGGCCTCCATCATAAGTTTCAGCTACAACAGGAGCATGCCAGTCGGCTGCCCATCCATTGTCTACCATCCAAGAAACAGCTGCATCTCTCACTACTCCAACACTGTGAGTATTGGTAATCAAGATAGGCCCATCAATTAAACCACGCTCCTCTATCCAAGTAGTACCTGTCATTTCGCCTGATCCGTTCAGCGTAAACCAGCCTCCAAAAACGGGAGATGTTGAATTTTTTCCACGAGGTAAAATAGCCGTTACACCTGTCCGGATTGGTCCTTTACCAACTTCGAGAACACCTTTTCCTTCTATCAGTGTAACCTGACCAACTTCGAGACCCTTAACATCGGTTATGGCATTCAATGGACCGGGAGTTCCTACAAAAGGTACTCCAAGATCTCGTGCTCGTACATTGTTTTCCGCTTGGACTGAGGTAGAGACACCTATTGCGTGGAGTAAAAATGTGGCAGGTATTGCCAAAGCAAAAATGTTACGAGTATTAAACATAGGTTCTCACTTGTAAATTCATTCAAAGATTTAGCCACCGACTGTAAATCGGTCAAAACAATCCTTGGGCTACTTCAACTATTAGTAAAACTACACTACATGATGTTATTGTTAAAATACAAGTTTTAGCAGTTATCTCCGACTGAAATGAGCTTAAAGCAGACCTAAACTAACCAATAAAAAAGCCTGAACATTACTATTCAGGCTATCGTTTAAATGATTAGAGCTACAGTTATAGATTTAAAATCTATTACATCATACCGCCCATGTACGAGTTATCTTTTTGTTTTAACTGGATTAGCTACATGAGTAATATTTCGCTACCCCATATTATCCCCTTACCGATGTACGCTTTTTTATTAAGTCAGATTTTTTTCTAATCAGCTGCGATAATAAGTGTTGTAAATCTTCTTTGATAACATAAATACATGGCACCAGTATCAAAGTAATAAAAGTGGCATACAGTACAGCAAAGCTCAGTGATATCGCCATGGGAATGACCAATTGCGCTTGCAGACTGGTTTCAAACATAATAGGGATCAAACCTAAAAACGTCGTCAACGAGGTCAGTACTATCGCTCTAAAACGTCCATTTCCTGCTTGTATACTTGCTTCCTGCCCAGTGATGCCTTTAGCTTTTAACTGGTTAACATAGTCACCTAATACCAGAGAATCATTGACCACCACCCCGACAGCCGCAATGACACCAAAAAATGACATCATACTTAAATCGAAGCCAAGCAGATAGTGACCTAATATAGCCCCGGTTAATGAAAATGGAATCACCGACATGATAATTAATGGCTGTCCATAACTTTTTAAGGGTAAAGCCAGTAGTAAATAGACAGCTAATATTCCAGCGATCGTAAACTGCACCATTTCGCTACCTTGTTTTGCTTGATCTTCAAAGGCACCGCCTATTTTAGTGCTTACACTAGGGAAGCGTTCAAGAACTTTAGGTAAAATTGATTCATCAATCAAAGCGACTAGCTCAGCAGCAGTCGTTTCACTGTCATCAAGGTCGCCAAATACTCGTACCGTTCTGAACCCTGACTCGCGGTCAATAACACTTATGCCTGGTTTTTCAATAAACTCAGCTAATTCCGAAACAGAAATTTTGCTACCGTCGGCCAAGGTTAGTAGGACATGATCAAGTTGCCCTTTCTGCTCTCTGATAACTTTGGGATATCTCACCATCACCCTAACTTCTTCACTGTCACGCACCATACGTTGCGCTTCAATACCATAAAAACTTTGTGCTACTTGGGTGGCAATAGCTTCTGGGCTTAATCCCATTTCAAAGGCAATAGGTTTCAACTTGAGTTGCAGCTCTGTTCCTACGGGGTCTACCGTTGAGCCTAATTCATAAAGACCCTTTACCTTAGCCAGTTCATTTAGCAACATGAGTCCTGCCTGATTAAGCTCTACGAGATCTTTACTAAACAGTCGATAAGCAATATCACCATTATTGCGTTGTTGATTAAGGTCGGCACGGATATTAATGCTCTTCACGCCGGAAAATTCAGGCATGTTATTGCGCCAGCGCCTGGCTAATTCAAAAGTGCCCATCGGACGTAAGTGCTCTTCTACTAGCGGCACAAGAATTCGGCCGTTAGTATCATTAATTGCGAAAACGAAAACATCTGTTGTCATCGCTTGTCCCATTTCCTGTTTTATTTGCTGATCTACCTCGACAACCATTTTTTCTAACGCTTTTAATGCCGATAAGGTTTGTTGTTGTGAGACATTTTTATTCATTTCAATCGATATAGCAGGATAATCATGATCGACTTTCGCTTGCATCACCACACGAACATTGCCAGAAATGATCAAGGATACCGCCAATACCAAAATAGCGATAAAAACAGCTAAGGTCGCATACCTATAGCGAATACATAAACTGATAAAATTTGTATATTGATTGGTTAAAAATGAACTTATTGCCCGATTAAAACCATGACGCCAATGTTTATCCGGCAGGGGCTTTATTTTCGCATGGGCCAAATGGGCAGGAAGAATAAGCTTAGACTCAATTAAACTAAAAAGCAGACACAAAATAACCACGCCAGCAATAGCTTGAAATGTACTCGCCATTACCCCCGAAGAAAACATAAAGGGTACAAATACCGCTATGGTAGTTAACACACCAAAGGTTGCTGGTGTTGCTACTCGCTTAGTCCCCAGGACAATATTTTCAATAGAATGGCCATACAATTCTGTTTCATTATGGGCACTTTCACCGATAACTATCGCATCATCAACGACGATGCCAAGCACCATAATAAACGCGAATAAAGAGACAACATTGATACTAATACCAAAAACAGGCAATAACCAAAAGCAACCAAGGAAAGTCACTGGTAAACCTATAATTACCCAAACGGCGAGTTTAGTTCTTAAAAATAAGGCTAAAATAATAAAAACCAACAAACCACCCTGGAGCATGTTTTTTAACATGGTATCTAGGCGACCATCCAAGTAATAAGTCATATCCACTAACAGATGTAACTGATACCCATCAGGCAATTGTTGGTTTTTGAAAGTAACATAGTCACGAACACTTGCGGCGACGTCTGTTACTGATTGTTCCTTACTGGCGTTAACCCGCATATAGGTGGCATTCTTGCCATTGAGTCGCATATAATTTATTCGCTCTTCAAAACCGTCAATAACAGTGGCAACCTCGGCTAAGTAAACTTTCTCACCACTATCGCCAGTTAATACTGGTATTCTTTCAAAGGAACTTTTTGAATAGGCTTTATTCTCGTAGCGCAAACTAATAATGCCATGATCTGTTTTAATTTGACCTGCTGAGATGTTTTTTGAGTGCCGACCGATTGCTTGGCTAATATCTTCTATAGTTAATCCATACTCGCGCAGTAACTCAGGTTTAACTTCAATGCTAACTTCATAGGCTGGCATGGCATTAAAATCAACAAATGTAATATTTTTAAGCTGCAATAATTCTTCTTCTATTGTTTGACCTAGGCGCTTTAACTTCAGGTCATTGTCCGAACCAGTTAAGATCAACTCTACAGCGGTCTGTATAATTTCACTTTTAGATACCACCAGAGGCTCCATGGCCGCAGGAAAACTTGCAATTGCATCTAGTTGTAATTTGATTTCATCTAAGCGTTGTAAAACATCCTGATCGCTTTCTAGTTCTACCGTAACTGAGCCGCCATTACGATATGCCTGAGAGCGCATCAATTTAACCCCGTCGATAGCTTTTAGCCGTTGCTCTATTTTGAGCAAAATACTTTCTTCTATTTCTTGAGCAGCGACACCAGGATAACTTGCTCTGATATTAACGGTATTAAATTCAGCTTGGGGAAACATTTGCCGTTGCATAGTCATATAGCTCATCAACCCCATGACTAGGATGAACACCATTAATAAATTAGCAGCTACTGGATTATGAGCAAAATAGCCAATAAGACCAGACTGACTATTTGGCTTCCCTAAATCGTGTTGTTTTAGCAAACTTTTATTAATCATCTATTTCCCCCTCATCAGTGAGCTTGCCCGCCTGAGCTAACAAGTTCTGTTGGGAGCGTACTTTCATGCCGCTTTGTGGATATTCAGGTGTTTGACTGACCAGTACATCATCATCAGTTAAACCCGTAACAAAAACCCCTTTTCCTTCTGTGCGAAGTACAGTTATAGTTTTCTGCTTTAAACTAGAGTCAGTATCAAGCAACCAAACTTGATTGTTATCAAGCTCATCTTGATCGAGTAAATATACCTGTGCTAATTGTTTTGCCTGCACATTTACTTCAACAAATTGACCGAATTTAAGCTTAACTTGCTTACCTCTGATGCCATAGGGGTCTTGGATCACCACAACAATATGATTCATTCGTGTTTTGCCATCAACGATGCCTAAGTCTCTATCAACTATTGCCGCCCTAAAGCCCTGTTCAAAACCTATATTAGCTTCAAGACCATGAACACTCTCTGGTAAAAATGGTATATCTTTCTTTGCTATAGGTAAGTGGACCTCTGCTGATTCGATGTTATAAATTTCTCCTAATGTATTACCTGACATTGCCAGCTGACCAACACCAACGTTTTTTGAGATAACTAGTGCATCATATGGCGCGATCAGCTGAGTGCGTTCTAAATTTCTCTTGCTCTGACTTAATCTAGCTTGAGCTGATCTAACTGCTGCCTGAGCACTACGTAACTGAGGCTGATGCAAACCAAGGGCACTTCGTTTATCTTTAGCAACATTCTTAAGGTTTTCTTTGGCAACATTCGCTTTAGCTTTGCTTTGTTCCAGAGCACTGATCGCATTCGCTAGTGCAGCTTCAGATTCAATCAACTGTGTTTGATAGTCTTCCTGTTCTATGGTCATAATAATATCGCCCTTATGGATAATGCCTCCTGCGATAAAACTGGCATGGACTTTATTAATTCGACCCGAAACTTGTAACGAAAGTAGTGTTTTTTCTTTCGCTTGTACTTCTCCCCAAGTAGTTAAGGTGACTTGATGAGAAAGCGCCTGTAAGACACGTGTTTCCACCAGAGGGATAGCTTTACTAATGTTCTTTTTCTCTACTTCTTTTACGCTCGCCGACAAAATCCCCGAGGCTAACAGTAAACTTCCACTAAGTATTAAGGCGGGAAGTACAATTTTGAATGATATTTTCATAAGCTCCCCCCTGATAATCGATAAACAGGTTGAATTGTTGTCCGCAATATTTTGAATTTACTGACAGTCATGCCTTTCTCTCCTTACAGCTAAAATCTACAAAAAATCAAATGATGCGGTGATGCACACTTAATTAAACAACTTCTTCAGTTGTCTTGAAATGTAATTTCAACAGCTTATACCAGTGAAAGCGTCTGAATAGGACGAGTTGGATGTACGATTCGGACGAATCGCACATATTTTATGGGCTTTACGTTACTTAAATTGCCAATTGCTTGCGATATTGGCTAGGAGTCAACTTAACAAACTGTTTGAAAACGGCATTAAAGGTGCTTCTTGAGGAGAAACCTGCGTTCATGGCAAGGTCAAGTATCTTAATTTCTTTATCGTGTTTCATCTTATCGCAGATATAATTTATGCGGTATTCATTAACAAATTGGTAAAAGTTTATACCCTCGTGCTGATTTAATACTTCAGATAAATGATGAGTACTAATACCAACGGCTTCTGCTAAACGAGTTAATGTTAATTGATTATCCAGATAGGTCTGATGTTCTTGCATATGTTGCCTGACGACCTTTAACAAGCTACTTCTGATACTCGGGTCTAATGCGCCTGAATTGGTAGCAGAGGCGGTATCGTCAGCTACACAGCTAGTTTCAGAGCTAGATCCAATACTGGCCTCAATAACAGCTACTTTTTCAGACAGTGTTATTTCAGCCGAGTTATCCTTCTCTACCCCATTAGCACTTATATTTAATTGGGTAATTTTAAATAAGTTTTGATTATGCCACTGTGCCATGGCAATGCTATAAATGAGAACAATAATTAGTACCTCACTTGCAATATAAAAAAGATAGGGGTATTGCTCTGTACCCTTAATTTCATTTAAGGACCAAATAACCAAGGCTAAAAGCAACAATTTCCAAATCCAGGAAAACATTTCAGGATTAAAGTTTGACAATGTTTGATTAGCTTTATTTTGAATTCTCCGCACCATAAGCATACTGAAGCCCAGATAAACAAAAGCCTGCACCGACACAATCGTATCCGCTACTTTTAAGTTTTTCAAACTTTCTTTGCTATGTAACATGATCTCGAGCTTTACTTCAGGTGATGACAAAAAGAATTCAATATTGAGCAAATAACAAACCACCAATGGCAGGAAGTGCCAGAGATCTTTCAGAGCAAAGGAGCGGTCAATAAGAGCATGGCGGCAATATAAATATAAAATTGCGCCAAAGCTCGCAGGCAAAAATGCATGAAAGCCAATTAAGGGTGAAAAAATATTTAACTCTTGATCTAGGTATATAAATGGACCTAAAAAACGTAATGCCAGCAGCAGGCAGAAAGTGCCCAATATACGACTGGCAGTAGATGATTTAGCACTAAAGGTAAGTAGTCCCGCCAGTAATAACCCCTGAAAAACACCTATAACATACAAATATTGCATTAAAATCGACATAAATACCCTTCTACTAAATAAAGGATAAAAAAACTACTTATAGTATTAAGTATTTGATATTTTGTTAATAAGAGGAAGGGACTATTCATATTTACTGCGCTATCGACAAAAAAAATTTAACATAAGTTACTCTCAATCCATAAAAATATTACGGTTAATTACAGACCGAGTAGAATTTGTTAAATAAATAACATAAAGAATTGAGGGTATAATATGATTTATTCAAACTTAAGTCCCGCCCTATTTATTAAGCTCACAAAATGTATATGTATATGTTGATAAAAAACAATAAATATGGTCAATAGTTCACAAATTGATATGAGAAACTATAGAGTGGATCATTTTTGTTAAAGTTAATATATTTGTAAAGTTTCTCTACTTATTAGAGAAAATTATCATTAAAAAGTATTAGCATGTCTTCAATGAGAATAAATTAATCCTACTTCATTAATGCTTGAAAGTTAGATGAAAACAGTAATTAGCACAAACAAAAAAAGCCCAAACATTGCTATTTGGGCTTTTCTTAAAATGGTTAAGGCTACAACTATAGATTTAAAATCTATTACATCATGCCGCCCATGCCACCCATACCGCCCATATCAGGCATTGCTGGTGCTGGAGCGTCTTTTACCGGTGTATCGGTAATCATAGCTTCAGTAG
>Ga0209395_1000183_pt1 | contig 94994 bp, 86 predicted proteins | sample GOMGulsemesocosm_3_FD_184635 | JGI IMG/M metagenome (GOLD analysis project Ga0209395, IMG submission 184635) | Methane-oxidizing microbial communities from mesocosms in the Gulf of Mexico - GOM9D Gulf of Mexico (SPAdes) (version 2) | ecosystem: Environmental > Aquatic > Marine > Cold seeps...
GTTCGCATCATAAATAATAGTAAAATTATCGATATTTATGTTACCCCCGACACCATAGAACTGTTGAGAGAAACCAGAAGCACTTGCTCTAATGGCAGTCTCACCATTGACGTTAGTATCAATTCTTTTACGGTCATTTCTGAAATAAACCATACGTACGTCAAACGAATCACCGATGACATTGACATTGAAGCCTGCGATGTCAGTCCAATATTCATCAACTCTAACAATCGCCGCGTTATTTAATTGTCTATTACCAATCTCGGCGTAATACAGCATTTCTTTGTTATCGTTTGAATATTCATTGCCGTAAAAAGCAGTGACGCTATTGGTATAATTTTCAGTACTAAAATCATAGCTGGCATGGAAGCCATCAAATTGTGTAACTTGCCACCAATATAAATTTGAAGGTGGACGAATCCAAGGATAAGCATAACCTACTTCAGAAAACTCTGAATAATAGTACATGGGTATGTTTCGACGACCTGCCATCAGCGTCCAGTCATCAGCAGCCTGGTAGGTTAGATAGTACCAATCTAGCTCTGGTTTAAATTCATCCGTACCTTTTGCGAGTAACTGACCGGTTGCTTTTAAGTCTGGTGCAATATCCGCAGTCACTTGCAAACCTAAAACACTTTCGGCTTTGAATGTGGTGGTATTTTCATACTGACCTACATCATAGAAGTCAGCATTTAATTTTTCGTCATCTTCTAATGTTTGACCTGCCACCAGAGAGCCGAAGCCACTGAATCGAACTTCTGCCAGAGTAGGAGAAGCCAGCGCGAACGCTAATGAAGCAATGGATATTGTCTTTAGTATTTTCATGATTTAGCTCCGTTAAAAATTCGCGATAACTTTAACTTTATCGGTTACAGAAGATGAGTCAACGTAGCTGATGGCTCCTTGATTAACAGAGACGGTTGAAACAATGTCGGTATCGGATGATAATATTTTTGGCAAATTCCCTTTACCGGTGAATACTAATCTAGCCCAGTAAGCGTTAATCTGAGTCCTTGATTTACCAATCACTTTGTCATTAAAAGCATCGTATGTCGGTAACGTTTCAGATGCATTCATGGGGATAACAATTTTTCCATCCGTAAACTTAGTTTGCTTACCTAAGAATATTTTTTTAATAATCGCATTACTAAATGTAGAGGTATTGTCAGGATGAACAATAACTGCCATATCAGAAAATGAAAGACTACTAAATAATAATGTGCTTGCGAGCAAGACTATTTTTTTCCTTGTTTCTTCTTCATAACTCTCTCCGACGGAATTAGAATATAAAGTAATGTGAGGTGTTTGATGCATTTCACTTTTACACCTTGTTTGACTAAGTATAGATAGTTGCCTATAGCCAAGAGGGCACTCTGTAAATATTTAAATGAACTATCGTTCATGCAAGTTGTTTGTTTAGACGTTTTTGCACCAGTTAGGACTTTTTTTATTCCAATAGTGAAGAATGGCCCAGTTTGAACTAGGCTTTAGTTAGATTTTCAATTGTTGTAGGAATATTTACATGTTGGAGCAGTTCTCTCCGTGGACCATAATACTCATCGCGATCATTACGGTGTTAACGGTCTATTTTCACTTTTTCCATTATTCCACTAAAACCGTGGAATTAGCCCCCAACATACTGACCAGTATCGGTATTTTCGGTACCTTCCTCGGGGTTGCATTGGGATTGTGGAGTTTCGATACCACCGACATACACGGCAGTGTGCCCAAGCTAATGGATGGTTTGAAAACCGCCTTCTGGTCATCGATCGCAGGTTTGCTCGGTGCTCTTACCATCAAATTACGCAGTACCTTCTCTCAGTCAGGTCGTCGCACAGCAACGCAAACCCGCGCCGCCAGTATTGATGATCTTGATGCTTCATTAAAATTGCTAGCCGACCAGTTTAATAATCAGCGCGAAGATTCAATGCAGTCGTTGCTAAAGCGCCAGCACGAAGACAATCAAAATGGCGTGCGTCAAATCGTCTACGTATTAGAGCATTATGAAGAACGTATGGCCGATGCTAACGCGAAAGCGCTGGTGGATGCGATTGAAGCGGTGATGCAAGATTTCAATGCGCGCATTAACGAACAATATGGTGATAACTTTAAACGCCTTAATGAAAGTGTCGGCAAGATGCTGGATTGGCAAAATAATTACCGCGCCCAATTGCAGCAATTAACCGACGAACAAGAACGCACCGCCAACTCGATGAAAGATGCCAGCCACGCTTTTGAATACATGGTAAAAAATGCCAACGCCTTCAATGGTATTTCAGAAGCGATGCAAGAGCTGCTTAGCGGCCTAGACGCACAGCGCGCTAACTTGCACGATCAGCTTGGTGGCTTGGCCAACGTGGTGAACAATGCGGCAGATGGTTTACCACAACTAGAGGCACGTATTGCGGCGCTGACGACGGGAATTGCTGAACAAGTTCATGAGCAGCAGCGCTGGACCGTTGAGCATATAACGAATGCCCAAGAAGGTATTCAGCAACAGCTGTCCGCCGTATTAGAAAACGCCAGTGCGCAATTACAACAGCAACAGCAGCAGACTCACCAGCAACTGACGCGTATTGCCGAAAAAGTAGAGCGCCAGGTATCGGTACTCGATGACTCGATGGAAGAAGAGCTGAACAAAGCACTGCAATCTTTTGGCATGCAGCTCACCGCTTTATCAGAAAAGTTTGTGAGCGATTACTCACCGCTCACGCAAAAATTACAAGACGTGGTGAAGCTGGCCGAAGAGTTACGTTCAACCGAATCATAAAATTAAGTTGTCTAGCTAGATTAAAGCTCGGGTAAGAGAAAGTAGTATGTATGAGAACGAACTAGAACAACTGAAAGAACAAGAAGGCCACTGGGTTGCCGTAAGCGATTTAATGGCAGGCTTGATGATGATCTTTATGCTGATCTCAGTTGTCTTTATGGTAGATGTAGAAACTGAACGTGATCGTATTCAAGACGTGGCGATTTTATACGATCACCTACGCCAAGAGTTATATAAAGATCTACAAGAAGAGTTCGCAGAAGATTTGCCAAAATGGCGAGCCGAGCTGGATAAGGATTTGTCCTTTCGTTTTAACGATAGCGAAATATTATTCGATAACGGCAAGTCAGAACTTAAGCCGCAATTTAAGGCCATACTGGCTGACTTTTTTCCTCGCTATATCCGTATCATTACTCAGGAAGCCTATCACGACGACATTTTAGAAATTCGTATTGAAGGCCATACCTCAACGGGCTGGCTCGGCGCATTTGACGACGACGACGCCTATATTCGCAACATGGATTTATCTCAAGCACGCACCCGTACTACTTTAGCGTTTGTAATGGGATTAGGTGACGTGACACAAAATAAAGACTGGTTAAAACAATACTTAACCGCCAATGGTTTATCGTCAGCGAAAGTCATACGCGATGAAAATGGCAATGAAGATTCAGAACGCTCGCGCCGAGTAGAATTTAAAGTACGCACCGATGCCGATAGCCGCATCGCTACTATATTAGATCAGGTGCTTTAATGCGGATAAAAGATTTTGAAGATTTCGAACCGTTTAATAAATTGCGCAAAGAAATGGGCGCAGAAAAACTTGGTAGCTTTGAACTTTTCGATCCTGAAAAACAAATAACCTATAGCGAACGCGAGTTATTAGAATCAGGAAACTTTAATGTGCCGAGTAATCGCTTACGAATATTAAAAGATAAAACCTTCGCATTTAAAAATACTCGCTTATGGTTAAGCTGGCCAGGGCATAATAATTTTCACTTGGCGGCCTGTGATCTAGTACAAAAGCGTCGCCATACAAAGGCTGATTTCACTGCGGGTCTACATCAGCCGATGAACACGGTAGTCTGCATTGAATGCTTACAGTTACTTAAATTCAATGGCCTAGATGCTCGGCGCAGCCGCCGCTTAGATTTGGCAGAAACAATGCAAAAAGAATTCAAACTCTCCGAATTTCAAGAAGAATATCCATTTTATCCATTGGTTTAAAACAGGTGTAAGGGGATTACGGTCTATCCATCAATGCTATAATTCGATTTTTTCCTATTAACCGAATACCATCAAGCGATTACATGAAAGCGACTTTCTCTTTTACTGTTAATTCAAAGCAGGCTGATACGCATTTATTAGCCTGTTTATCACCCGCAATTCCCTATTTGTCACCAGTGCAGTGGCAGGCTTTATTATTCGGTGGCCAGGGTGTTATTAATGGCCATGTGGAAGTTGATAGTATTATTGTCCATGATGATGTTCTGCTATTAGCGGGGCAAGTTGTCAGCTATACCATTAATGATTATCAAGAAGCGGAAGTCGATGATGCTTGGTCACAAGTTTGGTCGAATGGTGAAATTGCTGCGATTCATAAGCCCGCCAATCTTCCGGTTAATCGCACAACCCGTAATGTCTATAATACGTTGATTCAATTATTACGCCGTGAAAGCCCTTGGCCTGATGCGCATTTATTACATCGCTTAGATTTAGAAACGTCTGGGCTTATTTTAATCGCGCATAATAATGCGATGGCGCGTCAGTATCAATCTAAGTTGGCCCAGTTAATTAAACGCAAAATATATCGTGCGGTTGTGATAGGAAAACCCGATTGGGTAAACAAGGATTTTACCTGTGACCTCGGCACCCTTGATGAAAACGAAGGAGGAAGTGCAATACGCAGTCAGATGCATGTGGTGCCTGTTGGCGAAGGAAAAGGAAGCCGTACACTTTTTAATGTTTTAGCGACCAAGGTCAAAGGCGGTGTAAGTTATTCACTGGTCGAGTGCGAGTTATTCACAGGGCGTAAACATCAAATTCGTGCACAGCTAGCGTATTTAGGGCATCCAATTGTGGGGGATAAAATTTACAGTAATGGCGGGGAGTTTTATTTAAAGCGGCTGGATAAAACGTTAACAGAAGCTGACCATACAAGGTTATTAACGCCCCATCATTTATTACATGCTTATGAGGTTCATTTGTTTGATCTCTGGCGATCAGAGCCAGGGAAAACAGAGGCTATTATTCTACGAGATGTTGATTTTCCTGAGTCTTGGGAGATATTTGGCTTTAGCGGTTAAATCATGACCTTTCAATAATAAAATATCCTTCTGTATTCTTCTGCAAAGTGTTATTTTTCGGTACCTTATTCAAATTATCTGTTGAAATACTTCAATGGGTCTCAATTATTATAGGATTTACAAATATGGATATTCTTTTAAACATTGCCACGAGCCCACTTGCGTGGATCACTGTTGTTGTTCTGTATGCACTTAAGAAAGGCGTATTGTTTGTGCCTCAAAACCGAGGCTATGTTATTTACACTATGGGTAAATACAGCGGCACTTTGGGCGCAGGTCTAAACTTTGTTATTCCTTTTATCCAAAGCGTTGCAGCGGATCGTAACCTGAAAGAGCAGTCTTTAGAGATTAGCTCTCAGTCGGCGATTACTAAAGACAACATTACCCTACAGATTGATGGCATTCTGTTTATGAAAGTAACGGATGCGGCGGCTGCGACCAACAATGTTACCGATTACAAAATGTCGGTTACTCAGTTAGCCATGACTACCATGCGTAATGCTATTGGTTCTATGGAGCTGGATGAATGTTTCCAAAACCGTGATTCTATTAACGCTAAAATATTAACCGCGATGACGGAAGCAACAGGACCTTGGGGCGTTCAGGTAACACGGTATGAGATCAAAGACATCACACCGCCTCAGTCTATTAAAGAAGACATGGAAAAGCAGATGACTGCTGAACGTGAAAAACGTTCGGTTATTCTGACAGCAGAAGGGGTTAAAACCGCTGCGATTACGAAAGCAGAAGGTGAAAAACGATCTCAGGTATTAGCCGCAGAAGGGCAAAAAGCAGAGCAAGTTTTAATGGCAGAAGCCGTAAAAGAGCAGCAAGTTCTGGAAGCTACCGGTAAGGCCGAAGCGATTCGTTTGGTTGCCGATGCGGATGCTATGGCTTTAAAAACAATTGGTGAGCAAGCTGCCACAACGAGTGGTATCAAGGCGGTTGAATTGACCTTAGCTCAGCAAGCCATTGAAGCGCATAAAGCCATTGCTGCGGAAGGAACGGTTGTTCTAACAGATGGTAATACAGGCGATAATATTTCCAATACCGTTGCACAGGCAATTTCTGTATCCAGTGCTTTAAAATTAAACGATTAAGTTAAAACGATTAATTTAAAACGATAGTATTAGCTGAAGAGAATATGATGGAACAACTTGTAGAATATTTTTCGCAAAATCACGATAAGTTATTGTATGCCTTAGCCGGTATTATTCTGGTTATAGAATTAACGGTTCTTGGCCTAGGCGGGCCGTTGTTGTTCATTGGTATTGCTTGTGCGATTACCGGGGTATTTGTTACAACGGGTTTATTGGGCAGCTGGGAAGCCGAAGTTTTTTCAGTTGGCATTTTATCTTTGTTGAGTGCAGTGCTTCTTTGGAAGCCACTTAAACAGTTGCAGGGGCCTAGTAAAGTCAGTGATAGTAGCAGTGATATGATTGGACAAATTGTACCTGTGAGTGATCAAGTAACGCGTAATGGCGGTAGCATTCGTCATTCAGGAATTGACTGGCAAGCTCGCTTAGATTCCAGCTCAAATGTTGAAATGCTGGAAAGTGGTCAGCGTGTTGAGATTTGTGGTGTTGAAGGTAATGTGATGATTGTTAAAGTGCAAGATTAGTTCTGAGTAAGCGCTAAAGCATTGCTATAAAAAAGCATTGTTGAAAGTGCGTTATTAAAAGGCCCATGCTGAAATCAGCATGGGCCTTTTTTTGACTATTGTTAACGCTTTAATAAGTAGTCTTGGTATTCTTTTCTCAAATTAATCTTCAACAGTTTACCCGTCGCAGTATGAGGCAAGCTCTCAACAAAAATCACATCGTCTGGCATCCACCATTTAGCAATCTTGTCTTCTAAGAAGTGCTTGATTTCATCGCCGCTGAGTGTTGATTCAGGTTTGCGAATAACTAATAGCAAAGGGCGCTCATCCCATTTCTCATGAGCAACACCAATCACGCAAGCTTCAACAATATCAGGATGACCAACGGCTTCATTCTCTAGGTCAATTGAGCTTATCCATTCTCCGCCCGATTTGATGACGTCTTTAGAGCGATCAACGATGCCGAGGTAATGATCTTTATCTATGGTGGCCACATCGCCAGTATCTAACCAGCCATTGTCAAAGCTGGTCATTTCGTCATTTTTATAATATTGGCTAATAACCCAAGGTCCGCGCACGAATAAGCGACCGAAGCAGATGCCATCGTGGGGTTGGATGACTCCTTCGTCGTTTACAATTTTCATTTCTACACCAAAAACGGGCTTGCCTTGTTTTTGCTGTAATTTATAACGTTCTGCCAATGGCATATCTGCCATGGCGAGGGTTTTCACATTAGAGGTGCCTAGCGGTGACATCTCTGTCATGCCCCAAGCGTGTATTAAAAAGGCGTCATGAACTTCGTCGAATTTTTTAATCATTGAAAGCGGTGCCGCGGACCCACCCACGACAACGTTTTCAACGGATTCGAGTTTTTTACCGATCTCGTCCATGTGATTGAGCAGCATCAGCCATACGGTGGGTACGCCCAATAATAGATCGGGTTTTTCGGATTCGATTAATTCCCAAATCGATGCGCCATCCATGCCTTGTCCTGGGAATACCAATTTGGCTCCTGTCATGGCGGCGGCATAAGGCACGCCCCAAGCATTGACGTGAAACATCGGCACGACGGGCAAAACACACGATAAGCTACTGATGCCTAGTGCCTCACGGCTGATCTCTGAAAGGGCGTGGATCATGGTTGAGCGGTGGCTGTATAGAACGCCTTTGGGATGGCCAGTGGTGCCTGAGGTATAGCAAAGGGAGGCGGCTGTATTTTCATCGAACGTTGGCCATTCTATTTGGTCAGACTCATCATGGATAAAGCTTTCGTAGCAGATGACATTCTTAAGTATGGTATCGGGCATGGTGGCTTCGTCGGTTAAAATGACAAAGCCTTCGACATTGGGAATTTGGTCTTGAATCGATTCTAATAACGGAACAAAGGTTAGGTCGACAAAGATCCAGCGGTCTTCTGCGTGGTTGATGATGTAAACCAGTTGCTCGGGGAATAAGCGTGGGTTGATGGTATGCAGCACTGAGCCAATACCGGAGACGCCAAAATACAATTCAAAATGTCGGTAGTTGTTCCATGCTAAAGTAGCGATGCGATCTGAAGGTTGTGCGCCGAATTTTATTAACGCATTGGCGGCTTTTTTACTGCGCTGTGCGGCGTCTTTCATGGTGTAGCGATGGATGTCGCCTTCACAGCGCCGGCTGACGATTTCAGACGTTGGATTGGAGCGCTGTGCGTGCTCGATTAGGTCAGAGATTAATAACGGCTTGGCCATCATGTTGCCTAACATAGTGCATACCTTTTATTATTTTAAAGCAGTCGTTTTTGTTATTTTGTATTTAATCAACATTACGCATTAACGTTTTATAGCTCTATCAGTCTTTAGTACTATTTTACTGGCTGGTTTTTGTATTGTTTTTATTGGAATTTATGAAATGACTAAACCTTTTTCAGAAGCGTGTGTGCGTAATCAGCAGCCGATTGCGGATGCACTGCAGTCTTTATTACCGACTGCTGCGAATGTTTTAGAGATTGGCAGTGGCACAGGGCAGCATGCTGTTTTTTGTGCTCAGGCTTTGCCGCATATTAAATGGCAGACCAGTGACTTACCTCAGCATCATGAAGGTATGCTGAAATGGATTGAGGATGCGGCTTTAGACAATGTTTTACCGCCATTAGTTTTGGATGTTGACCAACCTTGGCCAGATTTTAGCGAAGCGTCGAATGGCCATGCTTTTACCGCGACTCATGTTTTTACTGCCAATACGGTTCACTACATTACTTGGGAAAGTGTGGTGAATATGTTCACTCAGGTGAGTGCTCTGCTGCCAGAGAAAGGACTGTTTGTTATTTATGGCCCAGTGAATGTTGAAGGGCAATATACCAGCGAAGGGAATACGGGCTTGGATGAGTGGCTTAAGACCTGTGTGAATCCTTTGGCGGGTATTAAAGATATTGCTGATATTGAACAGTTGGCTAGGGATCAAGGTTTAGCCTTGATCGATAATCTAGCCATGCCTGCTAATAACCGTCTTCTGGTTTTACAGAAGCAGTAGTTATTTAGAAACAGTAATTTTTAAGAAACTCGGCTGATTTTCCGAGCTTTTTAATTGAGCTTTCTAGTTCAATTTTTTAGTTAAGCTTGGCCTGAATCCACTGCGTGATGTCTTGCACTTGTTCATAGCAAACCTGATGTTCCATGGGGTAGTCTTGGTATTGAGGTTGATAGCCAAGACTTGTGAGATCGGACTGGGCTTTTAAACCGAGACTTTGATCGACGATACCATCCAGGGTGCCGTGATAAATCTGAATATCGATATTTTGGTTAGTCTTACTCGGCACGAAGGTATTGGGGGTCGTCAGAATCGGGAAGTAGGTTGATAATCCGGCCAAGCCTGCAAGGGGTTGTGGATAAGTCAGTGCTGCGTGATACGCGACGGCGCCGCCTTGAGAAAATCCGAGCACTAAAATACGTTCGCTTTTGATGCCGCGTTCTATTTCACGATCAATTAAATGTTGAATATCTTGGGCTGAAGCCAATAGTTGGCTTTGGTTAATCGCACGTTCTGCCGATTGCCCCGCTTTCACTTGGGTTGGCATGTCTAAGATGTCGTACCACGCCGGCATCGTCGCGCCACCGTTAATGGTTACTGGAATGTCAGCGGCGTGGGGGAAGATGAAACGAATGTTATCGAAGCCTGTTTCTTGCCTATCGATGCCTTCTTGCTGCCACATGTTTTTTAGCTCAGGCACGAGGGATGCAAAATCATTTCCGCTAGCGCCTAGACCGTGTAGCCATATGATACTGGCAGTGGCGGTATGAGTCGGTGATTCAATTTCAATGGCGGGTAAAAGGGCTGCTAAATTCGTCATATGGGGAATCTTTGTCGTCTATTTGCTGTCTATGGTATGTTAATACCAGATTATTACTACGTTCTTACTAGATTATTGCTACGTTAATCCGCTGAATTCTATCCATTTGTATCGTTATGATAAGAGTGCCGAATGCCAAGTCTATTGCCTTCTTTTTTAACCCCTGATTTTTTAATCGCTAAATTCAAGTCTAAGCCTTTGGTTGATGAAAATAGCGCTGATTTCATTTTCTCTACCGTCGCTTGGATACTGCAAAACTTTGATCATGAAGAGTTTTTTAACCGAACTCGGCTAGTTGCCCCGAGTAATGAGTTCTTCCCTGGCCGAGTGAGCAGTGTCGATGAAAAAGCGCAGAATATCTTTCAGCATACGTTACGCTATACCGGTTTGCGACATTGGCCGTTTGCGCTGAAATCGATGATTGAGCGTGAATCGAACAATGAATGTCAGGTGCCGCCTGTCCCACAGCAAGAGTTAGCGCTTATTCACCGCAATTCATTTCCGCAGATATCAATGACTGACGACGGTGCGGATGAGTATGGCATGCAAGTGCCAGTGATTATCACGCAGCAGCCTTTATTTGTTTTCTATAACCCGCAGCAAACTCTTAAACCCGAAGATTTAAGCGCCAGTTATGCCCATGTGATTGCTCAGCATTTGATTATTCAGTCGGGTCAGCTGCCTCCGGGTGGCAATCAGTTTTTTGCTGAAGCCAGTGAGGTATTGGCTAGTATGATGGGTTTTGGGGTATTACTGAGTAATTCGGCCTATACCTTTCGTGGGGGTTGTGGCTCTTGTTATAACGCAATGGCCAATCGTCAACCTGCATTAACGGAATTGGACAGTGTGTTTACTTTAGCGCTGTTTTGCCGCTTAAAAGGCATTAAAACGAAGGAGGCGACGCGGCATTTAAAGAGGTACTTACGCCCTAGCTACAAGCAGGCAGTGAAGCAAGTAGATCAAAGGCTAAAGCAAGTGAATGATCTTAAGCAAATCGCTTAATGATTAGTGTGAAAATGTACGGCAAAAACCCGCGCTCTAAGCTATACCTATAAGGATAAGTTGATAATTTAGAGCGAGTTTTTCTACATGGTGCGGATTGCCGATTCATCACGTTCTATTTGGCTATATTTGGGGTTGTTCATTGGCTACTTTGTGGTTGGCCATTTACTCTCTAATGTCTCCTTTCAGTCACAAATAGTCCCTATCTGGTTACCTGCAGGCATTGCTCTGGTGGGATGTTACCTCTGGTGGCTGCGTTTTATTCCTGCCGTATTCATCGCTTCGTTTGCATTCAATTTTTCTATACAAACTTCAAATGATCCTTTGGCCTTATTGGCAGACCAAGGCTTGGGTTTTTGTTTGATTGCTGCCGGCGCGAGTTTGCAGGCATTGGTGGGTAGCGCATTATTAAGGTATTGGTTAGGGCATCCTTTAAAGCAATCTTCCAATATTAAAATTCTCTATTTCATATTGATTGTGGGGATTTTGGTTAATCTAATTTCGGCCAATATCGGCGTTTTTACACTCAGTCTATTTAACCCAGAATACACTTTAGAACATTATTGGAATAACTTATTGTATTGGTGGTTGGGAGACTCGCTGGGGGTATTATTGGTTACCCCCTTTATTTTGAGTTTAATCAGTATTGATGTCTTAGATAACACACAAAAGCGTTCACGCTTGCTCATTTTATGCTCTTCTGGTTTTCTATTTTTGTCGGTATTAGTACTCACGGGATTCTTTATCAATTTTTCAAATGATAATGTCAATGAGTCGACGGCAAGAGAAGTGAAAACTATTGAAAATGGGCTTTATCGTGAGTTGAATAACAATATGGCCCAGCTACAAAATTTGGCCAGTTATATACAAAGTTCTCCTCAGCTTGAACGCAATGATTTCATTGGTTTTGTTAATAAATTAATCGACACTCAGCCAACGATTGCTGCGATGTCATGGAATCCTCTAATTCTTCAAACTGACAAGTTGAAACATCAAATGGAACTGGAGATGATCTATGGTAAGGACATTGCTATTAGAGGCACTCCATTATTATCGAACGATCCTATTGTTTATGTTCGATTAATTTCCCCGGAAGAAACAAATAAGAAAGCGATAGGGTTTAATGTTTTCTCCAATGAAAATAGAAAGAATACGTTAGTAGATGCTGAATTAAGCTTTCAACCTAAAGCAACGCCGATTATTCAGCTGGTTCAATCCAAGTCAAAAAAACCAGCCTATCTAATGTTTTTTCCTGTGTTTAAAGGTAATAAAGAGCTTAGAGGGTTTGCTACCGGTGTTTTCTTAGCTGAGGATATGCTTCTTAAAACTTTAGGCGTGAATGGTCGTAAGAACTTCGATTATGAATTATATGAAGCGGGAAAAGAAAGTTGGTTCTCTTCTAATTACAGTGGGAATAGGCTGAGAAATGACAGTGAAGCTGAGAAATTAGAATTTAATCTTACGGGGCAAGTCTGGAATCTATATTTAAAAGCAAATGAAGAGTATGTGTTGCATCAGCAGAGTTATTCATACTTGTTATTGTTTTCGTTAGAGTTTGTCATTGTGGCCTTTATAATGTTGCTGATTTTAATGATGAATAGTCGTCAATTAGAATTGAACATTTTGGTCACTGAAAAAACACAGTCCTTAAAACTGGCAGTAGAAGAGGCAAATAATGCGAATACGGCGAAGAGTCGTTTCTTGGCAAATATGAGTCATGAAATTCGCACACCGATGAATGCTGTGATTGGATTTTCATCGTTAGCAAGGCAGAGTAGTGATATCGGAGTGATACAAAATTACTTAGAGAAAATAGAGGTATCATCAGACTTATTACTGAATATAGTTAATGACATTTTGGATATATCGAAAATAGAAGCTGATAAGTTGGAGCTACTTCACGAAGTTTTTGATATGAATATAAGTTGTCAAAGGATTAATAGTTTATTTGAAACTCAGGCTAAAGAAAAAAGTTTAACTTGGACGCTTGAAAATAATATTCCAGAATTTCTATACTTTAACGGCGACCAAGTTCGATTCGAGCAAGTGTTTGTCAATCTATGCAGTAATGCACTCAAATTTACCAAGCAAGGAAGTATCTCGGTAATCGTTGATGTCGACGTGATCGATGATGTTAAAAATTATATTACAGTACGGGTCAAAGACAGTGGTATTGGTATTCGTGAAGAAGATCAGGAAAAATTGTTTACCGCTTTTACTCAAGCTGATGACTCAACTTCAAGGGATTTTGGCGGTACCGGATTAGGGCTTGCATTATCAAAAGAATTAAGCCAGTTGATGCAAGGAGATATTTTGATTAATAGTAAAAAGGGAAAAGGGGCTGAATTTATATTTGAATGTGAAATGGAAACCTCACCAGAAGCTCCACCTAAAACGGGTGCTGAAGTATTACAACAGGTTCTCTTGATGAAGGAAAAGAAGGAGTCATTGGCATTAACAGGAAAAAGAGAGGTTAAGGATTTACGTATACTCGTTGCGGAAGATAACGAAATTAATCAACTGGTGATTGATGCGATACTAAAGAACTTTGGTATTACTCCTGTGATTGTTAATAATGGTTTAGAGGCGGTTGAACGGGTTCAGCAGGAAGTATTTGATGTGATATTAATGGATTGTCAGATGCCGATATTAGATGGTTATCAAGCCACTGAAAAAATCCGTCAACTGGATGGATTTAAAACCGCCCCTATATTTGCTTTGACCGCTGACGTGACAGAAGAGAGTAAGCGAAAGGCAAAAGAGGTTGGTTTTACCGACCATTTAACGAAACCTATTGTTGTTGAAAAATTATTTAAAAAACTAGAAGAAATTTGCTCTTCTAGTTTTTAGTTTTCTATTTTATCGTTAAGTCGCAATCATTTTGGCTTGTAAATAGCCGTTGATCCCTGCTAAAACGCTGTTAATAGTCGCGGTCATAATATCTTGGTGTTGGCTGATGCCAATGAACTTTTTGCCATCCATTTTAACTTGTACAAACGCCATGGCTTGGGCATTAGTGCCTTTGCTTAAGGCTATTTGATCAAAGTGTTGCACTTGAAAGTCAATGCCCAACGCTTTATGTAAACCATCACTTAATGCGGAAAGAACCCCTTTACCTTGGCCGTGAATAGTCTGAGTCTCTCCGTGCAAGCTGCCATCACAAATACTTGCTTGAATGGATTCTTGCTCGCCCTGCTTATGCACTTCATAACCTAATACTTGGTATTGCTGATCATAGTTTTGATTTACTTGTACAAATTGCTGCTGAAAAATTTTATGAATGGTTTCATTATCCACTTCACAGCTGTGCTTTACGCTGTATTCCTGAACCGACTTGCTTAATTCTATTTGCATCCAACGAGGCAAGTTAATGCCAAATTCAGATTCCATAATATACGCCACGCCGCCTTTTCCTGACTGGCTATTCACGCGAATAACTGACTGGTAGTCACGGCCTAAATCCCTAGGATCAATCGGCAAATAGGCAACATCCCATTGGCTTTGTGTATTGTTCACTGCTGCTTCGGCATCATTCGATTCTTGAATCGTTAAGCATTTTTTAATTGCATCTTGGTGGCTACCTGAGAACGCTGTATAAACCAATTCACCAAACCAGGGGTGGCGTGGATGCGTTTTAATTTGCGTACATGTTTCGACAGTGGCGACAATCTCATCGGCAATGGATAAGTCAATTTCTGGATCGATACCTTGGCTGTACAAGTTCATCGCCATGGTGATTAAATCCATGTTGCCGGTGCGCTCACCATTACCCATCAAGGTACCTTCAATGCGATCAGCCCCTGCCAAAATCGCCATCTCTGCTGCGGCTACCGCACAGCCTCGATCGTTATGGGTATGAATTGAAATTATGATGTTGTTACGCTGGTTGATCCCCTTACAGAACGTCTCAACCTGATCGGCAAAGACATTCGGCCCCGCGCACTCAACGGTCGCTGGCAAGTTGATAATGATTTTGTTATCAGAGTTTGGCTGCCACACATTAATTACTGCATTGCAGACTTCAATGGCGAAATCAGTTTCTGTGCTGGAAAAACTTTCCGGTGAATACTCAAACATCCAATCGGTCATAGGATATTTTTTGGCTTCGCTTTGTACTTTCTTGGCACCTTGAACGGCAATATCGATAATGCCTTGTTTATCTAAGCCAAACACCTTGTCGCGCTGTACCGGAGAGGTCGAGTTATACACATGAACAATTGCTCGAGCAACACCTTCTAACGATTGGTAAGTCCGCTCGATTAACTTATCACGGGCCTGGGTTAATACTTGAATGGTGACATCTTCAGGGATCTGGTCTTCTTCAATCAACCAGCGTACGAAGTCAAAATCAGGCTGCGAGGCCGAAGGGAAACCGACTTCAATGTGCTTAAAGCCCATCTTCACCATCAAGTGCCACATCTGCTGTTTTTGCGCCACGGACATGGGTTCAATTAAGGCTTGATTGCCATCACGAAGATCAACTGCACACCACTGCGGAGCCTGAGTAATGGTATTGTTAGGCCATTGGCGATTTTCCATTTTCAAGGCGGGAACGCTTTGCTGGAAAGGTTGATATTTTTTGTGATCGAAACGACGTGTTTGAACTTGGCTCATCTGAGTACCTAAACTTCACGTAGAAGTAATAAAAAGGATTAACTAATTGATGAGGTAACTATAAATGCAACGATGGGGCGAATGGTGGCAAGTTATCGTTATATAATGATTTGTTTTGCAATGATAATTGTATTTTTGTTGTTGGTTGGGCTATTTATTGCTTTGTGGCTAATCAGGGCATCAATTGATGCCCTAAAGTCCCTAACTAGAACAATGATCCGCCAATATCATATCGGCCGCTTTGGCAGCGATCATAATCGTAGGTGAGTTGGTATTGCCACCCACTAGCGTCGGCATTATCGAGGCATCAACTACGCGTAAACCGCTGATACCATGGACTTGTAAACGGTCATTAACCACCGCGTCTTTATCATTACCCATTTTACAGGTGCCGACGGGATGATAGACATGGTTGGCTTTTTCACGCACAAACTGTTCAATTTCTTGATCGCTGGGGTTTTTCTGATGAGGAAAGATTGATTTACCACGGCCATCATCAAATGCTGGTTGAGAAAAAATATTCAGATTAATTTTTACAGCGTCGACCATCGCGGCTAAATCATCAGGGTGGCTGAGCATGTTAAGTTCTATTTTAGGATCTTTTAGGAAATCACTATTATGTAGGCTCACACGGCCGCGACTTTTAGGACGTAACAAGCAGTTATGCAATGAGTAGCCGTAGGTTAGCAGAGTTGATTTTTTGCGCCCATGATCGTCCATCACCAGTGGAATAAACTGCAGTTGCATATCGGGGTCTTTCAGTTCAGGTTTGGATTTTATAAACCCCCCCGTTTCTACGATAGAGGTAGTCAGGAACCCTTTACGTTGATTCATGTAGAGGGCAATCTCTTTCAACATTTTCACCATACCGACAGGGCGTAACGCGACGCTATTGGCTTTTTTACTTTCGTTAACGGTAATAATATCGATGTGTTCTTGCAGGTTGGAACCGACACCTGCCAGGTGATGCTTAACTGGGATTCGGTGCTGCTTTAATTCTTCTTCAGGACCAATGCCCGACAACATTAATAACTGCGGAGAGCAAAAAGTACCGGCGCAGAGAATGACTTCTTTACTCGCAGTTAAAGTATGCAGTTTGTCTTTTTGCTGATATTCCACACCTTGTGCTTGTTTGTTTTCTAGCTGAATGCGCGCAACTCGGGCTTCGGTGATAATCGTTAAGTTTTGGCGCTGACTAATCGGGTGTAAAAAGGCACGTGCCGCGCTGCAGCGTTCACCATTAATCTGGGTTACTTGGTAATAACCAATGCCTTCTTGCTGAGCGCCGTTGAAATCGTTGTTATCTTGATAACCCGCCTGCCGGCATGCTGCCAGTAAGGTTTCTCCTAAGGGGTGGTTTGAACGGCCTTCGGCAACGTTTAATTCACCTTCCGTACCGTGAAAATCGCTGGCGCCGCGTTCTTGATGCTGGGTCGATTTGAAATAGGGCAAAATATCGTTATAGCCCCAACCTTCATTGCCGAGGCTGGCCCACTGGTCGTAATCGCTCGGAGTACCGCGGGTATACAGCATCGCGTTGACGGCGCTACTGCCGCCCAGTACTTTACCGCGCGGGCAATAGATAGTGCGATCATGCTGGCTGGATTCAGGCTGAGAGTTGAACATCCAATTGTATTTTTTACTGTCCATCAGGCCAATAATGCCGATGGGGATAGAAACGAGGGGGGTTTTGTCGTTGGGGCCGGTTTCTAATAAACAAACACGGTTTTTGGAATCTGCAGAAAGGCGATTAGCGAGTACACAGCCCGCTGAACCGCCGCCTATAATGATGTAATCAAATTCAGTATTTATAGTCGACATGCCCAGTTCTCTTTTTATAATATTTTGACTACGAACAGTCTAAACGGGTTTAAAAAGAAAAACTGGTCTAATTAGGACGAATAACATGTCTTTTTCGGCATGAAAATTCTTATGTTGCCGAAGGCGTTGGTTCCATTTTGACATCGCCATAAATAGCATCGTATTGCTCAACACTAATGATCTTACTGGTATGGTTATCCCAAATGATAAATTTAAAGGCATTAGGAATTTCACTCAGTTTAATGCGTCTTACACGATCAAATAGATGTTTATACTGCTCGTGGCATTCCACTAAATTGTAATTAGGAATGCGCGCAGAAAGGTGATGAATGTGGTGGTAAGCAATATCGGCGGTAAACCAATTCAAAAACTTAGGCAGCTTTAAGAAGCTGGTGCCATCTAATGCAGCCACAAAATAATCCCAATCTTCATCACTCGCCGCGTAAGACTCTTCAAAGTTATGCTGCACTGTAAATAGTACGATGCCGATTGCGCCTGCTAAAGACAGTGCAACCACGTAGATCGCAAAGAATTCCACTGCGCCAAAATAGCTCGCAGCCAATACCCATGCCGTTAATAGCACTAGGTTATTAGCCGTCATGTGGCGGTATTCTTGCCAAGTATTCCAATAATTGGTTTTGAACTCTTGATTAGAATCTGCACTGGAATCAGCATTGTGCTCGCTGGCAGGCTTAGACAGCTTATTGAGTTTTTGCTTAAGGAAGAACAAGGCGAATTGAAGGCTGCCTTTCATCCAAGTGAATCTTGGGTTAAAAATGAAGTACAAAAATCCTGCCATTGGCGCAAGTCTTAAGTTGCGCTGGTTGGCGTAAGATTTTTTTCCTTTTTCATTGAGTTCGCCGTATTGATCAACCGATAGAACCGCCAGAGGGCCGCGATATTTATTCCAGTTACCATTGGTAGAGTGGTGGTAATCGTGGTGCTTCGACCATACGTATTGTGGCACGCCACAGAGAACGCCAAAGATAAAACCGGCGATCTTATTCTCGCGCGGATTGACATATAAACAGTTGTGGCCACAATCATGCAGCATGACAAAGACACGGATAATAAATAGCGTGAGTAACAAGGTCAGCCCAGCGGATAGCCAATAAGAGATCTTTAAGCTTTCAATCGCGGCATAAAATAAGACGAAATACGGCAATATGGTCGTCATTGTTTGGATGAATGCTTTAATATTATTACGCACTGCATATTCTGCAATAAGCTCGTTCTTCTCGGCTTTTAACGTACTGCTGGCAATTTTTGCCGCATTGTTAGGAGTTGTTATCATTATACTTATTTCAAACTCAGGTAGCAGTAAACGGGTGTAGTATTGCAGTATTGCAATAGTCTGTAAAATTGTAGGGCTATAATTTTCTATAACTAGACAAATGAATAGTACCCATTTTATTCACCTTATTCGTTGAAGCATGCACGTTTATAAGAGAAATTAGTGACAATGCCTGCAAATCTCTCTCTACGGATACTGCCTTGTTATTTAAATATTAAACTATTTAAAGTGCTAAGATGTTGTTATTTTTTAGGAGTAATCTCTAGTTTATGTGCATAATTAGGCATATATCGTTATTGAGTAAAAGTTATGAGCAATTTTTCGCTAAAAATTACCCTGGATCGAACAGATCGACGCATTCTTGATGAGCTGCAAAAAGACGGGGCGATTTCAAATCTTGATCTAGCGGATAAAGTGGGACTTTCTCCTTCACCCTGCTCACGCCGAGTTAAAGCGTTACAAGAGTCAGGTATAATTCAAAAAACCGTGGCAGTATTAGATCCAAAAGCCTTCGGGCTAGATTTAATGGCGATGATTTCTATTAGTATGGATCGCCATACGCCCGAACGTTTTGAAAATTTTGAAGCCATTGTCGCTGGGTATTCAGAGGTCTTAGAGTGTTACATTATTACCGGTTCTAATGCTGATTATCTGTTGAAAGTCGTGGTTAAGGATATGGAAGGTTATCATCAATTTTTGCTGGGTAAATTAACGCGTATCGAAGGGGTGAGTGGTGTGCATTCTAGCTTTGTGATGCGTAAAGTGGTCGATTCTACACGCTTACCGATGAATTAATGTAGGGGCTGGTAATGAACATTCCAGCCTTTAGTATGATTGTAATTAATCTATATCAATATCCGGTACGAGTTGAGCACTATTGGCCTATCACGTCCTATTATCAGAGGGGTAATTTCGGCAGAGTCCTTATTGTAGTTCTGGTGCTTAATTAAGTTGTCTAAGCTCTGGCCCTAGCTAGATTATGCATAGGTCTTTCGAGACATTTAACCGTTGTGGCTTTCGTCATAGCGGTTTTTTTATGCCAGAAATTCAGGCTGAGTTTGAAAGTTAGGGCGAATGAATTAAAATAGGCGCCAATGACCCTCCTTATATGTTTGGAAAGTAGTTTTAGCTATGAATTTAAATGACGCCTTGGTTTTAATCGCCAGTTTCAGCAAAAAAAGCACGGAAGTATTTGCTGCGGGTGATCACTCGCTGGTCGCTGGTAAGCCTGTTTCTTCGTCTTTTATCAAAGGTAGCCGTATAGGTTTGCCGGTTGAATTGATGGAATATATTGATGCGATTTGTCCAGCAGAAGGGTTGTCTCTGGAAGGCGTTGGCCATCCGGTAGAGCTTCTTAAATGTTCGGACCTGGCTTGGCAGCCGCCGATGTATTCGCAGTTAACCGGCGAACTTGCTAAGTGGCAAGATGATTGGTTTTTAATTGCCCATGAAGGCGGTGATCCGATTATCGTGAAAACGTCTGAACAGGGCGAAAATAGCCCAGTATATAGTGCGATGCAAGGGATGGAAGTTTGGGAGTTTGCGCTAATAGCCGATTCAATTGGACAGTTTTTAGTGTGTATCTGTGCGATACAGCATGCGTTGAATTTTCCGGGATTAAGTCAGCCTTTGGATGACGACTTTAATTTAGCACCAGCGGCGGCGAACTGGTTATTCCCACTACTACGCCAGCATGCTGGAGCCCACTACGATGAGTGGGCATCTGTCTTCGAGAACTATTTATAATAAGACTATTTAGCGCAGCACTTTTTATACTTTTTATCACTGCCGCACGAACAAGGTTCGTTGCGGTTAGGGGTTTTATCCAATACCACGGTAGTGGGTTTATTGGTGACGACCTCAAGCTCGCTGACGTTTTCTTCACCGTCTGCATCTAGCGTGATGTTGGCAAAAATTCCTAGAGTTTTTAACTGTTCTTCAATCTCAGCTTTTCTGGCTTCGTTGGTGACAGTAATTGCAATGGGATGTTTTTTAGAGCCATGCTTAGTGCTTGGATCGGTATTGTAGTTGTAAGTACTGTAATCTGAAGGAAGCACTATGCGTCCTTTGAAGAAGAATTTAGACATTATGCTGGCCTGATATCATAACCGCTGTAAATAATTACAGCCTGAATTTCAGCAGCCTGTATTTGAGAGGGCGCATAATACAGGGTTTATTGTGTTTTAGCTGCAAGAGATAGAGTAATGACACTGCAAAATAAAAAGTTAAATGAAGCGTTAGATAATGATCACCTGCTGGGCCATCGTGTGGTGGTAGCAGAGTTCGCTGAAAACCCGATTGAAGGGGTAGATAATAATATCAAGATCATTGAGCAGCCACTGCCGGATATCACGCAGCTGGCTAATGAAGATGTGATTGTGCAGGTGAAAAGTGCGTCGCTTGGCTGGGTCGATTTGTTGATGACCAGTGGCCAATACCAGCACATGCCGCCATTACCGTATTCACCAGGTCTTGAATATAGCGGTGAAGTGATTTGGACGGGTAGCTCAGTCACTCAGCATAAAATAGGTGATCGTGTACTGGTCGATGGTTTTCAAGCGGGACCCAGGTCACCGGGTAATTATCAGCAGTACGGGGGTTTTGCCAGTTATGCGGTGGCGCCTGAGAAAGCGTTATTGTCTATGCCGGCTAGCTTCAGTTTTGATCAAGCATGCAATTTATTGGGCAGTTACGAGACCGCTTATTATTGTTTATTAACTTGTGGCCAGCTACTCGCCGGTGAAACGGTTTTAATTCATGGCGCTTCGGGTGCGACGGGTTTAGCGGCGGTGCATATCGCTAAAATGATGGGGGCGACGGTAATTGCAACTGGGCGCAGTGATGACAAACTAGCTTTGGTGAAAGAGCAAGGCGCGGATCATGTGATCAACTGCAAAGATGAGCCTAAGTTTCGCCAGCAGGTAAAAAACTTAACCGCGGGTAAAGGTGTGGATGTGGTTTATGACGCTGTTGGTGGTGACATTTCTTTAGAGTCATTACGCTGTGTAAAATTCGGTGCGCGTTTTCTCATTGTTGGTTGGGCTTCAACACCGTTTGTTGCTAAGGGTAAAGGACAGCGTGAAGCGCCCAATGCCAATATGCTGCCGACCAATTTAATTATGATGAAAGGTCTGCGGGTGATGGGGTGCCCTACGGTGATTTCTTCACAGCAAGATCCGACCCTTCGTCCGGCCAGAATTAAGCAGCTACTGCAGTGGGTCGATGAAGGTGAAATTCAGCCGTATATTTCTCATGTATTTCCGCTTGCTGATGTTAAAGAAGCTCTTTTGGCAAAATGGCATGGCGAAATTTTAGGTGGCTGTGTTTTAAGGCCTTAGATTCTTACCTCAGTAAAAATTACTTATTATGCAAACTAAATCTTTTCGAATAGACCGCTACATCAGTAAAAAGCTTAATATCAATCGTCGTGATATTAAGTTGATGTTGGCGCGAGGGCGCATTGTGATTAACGGTGAAGTTATTCGCGAGATCACCACCATCGTTGAAGAGTTTGATCACGTCGTATTAGATGGTCAGTTACTGCAAGATAAACAAGCCGTTTATATCATGATGAATAAACCGATTGGCGTAGTGAGTGCGACCAAAGATGAGTTGCATAAAACGGTGATCGACTTATTGCCCGATGAATTAATCAGTGTTGGTGGTATTAAACATGATCTGCATATTGTTGGGCGCTTGGATTTAAATACCTCGGGATTATTATTACTGACTAATGATAGTTGCTGGTCGAGAAAACTAATGTCACCTGATGCCAAGGTAGGAAAGGTTTACCAGGTCACCCTGGAGAATGATTTAACTGAAGAAACGGTTACTGAGTTTGCTAAAGGTATGTATTTCCCATTTGAAGACATCACGACCTTGCCTGCCCAGTTAACAATTTTATCGGATAAGGTCGCTGAAGTCGTTTTGATGGAAGGAAAGTACCATCAAATAAAGCGTATGTTCGGGCGTTCTAGAAATCCCGTTTTAGCTTTGCATAGAAGCTCTGTGGGTAATTTATTACTGGATGCGAATTTGGATGCTGGAGAAAGCAGGGCGCTCACCTCAGGCGAAGTGAACTCGATTTTTGATGTAGCAGCTGTCATTTAACAATTAGAAATATGTGCGACTAAAAACGATAACCAATAGCGCCAATATATTCATCAAAGTAAAACTTTTGTGAGGCTTTTCCGCCTTCACTGGTGGTTAGTACGTCGTCCATATTGACGTGACCAAACTTGGCCATGCCACGAAAGAACCAGTTGTGAAAAAAGGTGAATTCAAATCCGCCTTTCACTGACGTTGCATAACCCGCAAGGTGAAACTCGTCATTACGTTTAGAGTTCAGCATTTTTACATTGGTTTTTGGAACCATGGCTCCTAAGCCCGCCCCGACAAATAATGCAAAATCAAAGTCTTTGCCATAATTCCAGAGAGAGTAAAAATACTCTGTTTCAAGGGATATCATATTCAAGCCATCGGTATGCTCAAAATTCATGAAATCGCCGCTGATTTCTTTATCTTCTTTAATTGGATCCGTTTTCTCAAAGCCTGGAGCACTAATGGTCCCACTCAAGCCAACGACTTGGCCTTGTTCAAGGACATATTTCATGTGATCAAAGCCGAGAGAAACAGCCCAATCATCGGCCACAAAGTAGCCGACACGATAATTATACTGAGGAATCGTTAGACTCCCCGGATTCAGATAACGATCAAAAACTGACGTTGTTGTTACCTTGTTCTGACGATCTTGAGCATCGGCATTGTGTAGGGTGAAATCATGATCTTCACCTTTAAACTGTATATTGCTGCCGGAATATTGTGAACGGTTCCATCCCCAGTAGCCATACCATTGGCCTTGTTGACGAATATTTTCTTTCACTTCTACTGCGCTGGTTTGACTGGTTAATGATAATAAACAGGCCAGCATTATAATTGCTTTCAATGCGCACTCTAACTTGTGTTGATATTAAGAAGGCGCGCATGCTATCAGGTTGCTGTTGGTTTATAAATAAACAGGAGTTCTATTTATCGGTTTTAAATTAAAACACACTGTTTCATTAAATAGAGGTTTCGCTAGAAATCACCCCATAGGTACTGAAATAAGCTCAATGCCGCGAGCGCCGCAGTTTCAGTGCGCAAAATTCTAGGACCTAGAGTTAAGCCCGTAAAGCCTTGCTGAATACAGAGTTCTACTTCTTCGTCAGTGATGCCGCCCTCAGGGCCAACCAGTAAAGCAACGGAGGCAGGGGCTTTGATTTCTGATAAGGGCTTTTGATCACGAGTATGTAAAACCAGCTTGGTATCAGCTTTTACCGATGTTGCCCAGTCGTAATAATTCATCGCCGGGTGGATGGTAGGAATAGCGTTGCGGCCACTTTGTTCACAGGCAGAGATGGCTATTTTTTTCCAATGCTCCATTTTTTTTTCTAAACGCTCGCCCTTTAGGCGTACGTCACAGCGTTCACTCCATAACGGCGTGATGTCGGTAATGCCCAGTTCAGTCGCCTTTTGTATGGTGAAGTCCATACGGTCGCCTTTCGAGACGACTTGGCCGAGATGAAGAGGAAAGCTTATCTTTGACTCTGTCGATAATACCGAGCTGATTTCAACTTGGGCATTCTTCTTATTCGCAACGGTGATATACGCAAGGTATTCGCAGCCATCACCGTTAAACAAACGCAGTTCAGCCCCTTCATTTAATCTTAATACTTTTATAAGGTGAGTACTGGCTTGGGAATCAAGATCTAGCCTGTGATTCAGGGCTAGATCTTCTGGAGTATAAATGCGTGGTCGAGTAGCCATTAAGAGTCTTTATCAGCGATGATTATAATGCGCTGATTATAAAGCGCGGTTTATAAGGCAATCAAGCGATCGAGCATAATTAAAATAAAAATTAATAACAAATACACGATGGAGTAGCGAAAAGTCTGCTGCGCCCGCTTAGTGGTTTGCTCAATTAATAAGCGAAGGGATAAGTAAATAAATACCCCATTGCAGAGCATGCTACCGATCAAATAAATCTCGTGACTGAAATGTAAAAGATACGGTAGTAAGGTGACGAGCGTGAGTAATAAGGTATAGAGAAGCATCTGTAAACTAGTAAATTCTTTACCGTGGGTGACGCTGAGCATGGGCACTTTAGCTTTGGCGTATTCTTGTTGGCGGTAGTAAGCCAGTGCCCAAAAGTGCGGTGGGGTCCACGTGAAAATAATCAGTACTAATACCCAGGCCAACGGATGAGTTTCTCCAGTCATAGCGACCCAACCTAATAACGGTGGCATAGCCCCCGCTAGTCCACCAATGGTGATGTTTTGTGGGGTTAGAGGTTTTAACCAATGGCTATAAATTAAGGCGTAGCCGACCATCGCCGCGAGAGACAAAATAGCGGTTAATGGATTCACCCAGAAGAATAACAAGCTGAAACCTAGGATTAGAATTAGGCTGGCAAAGCTATAGACCTGGCGTAGGGATAATATATTGTTCACTAGTGGGCGATGGCGTGTACGAGCCATCAGCTTATCCCTTTGTTGATCTATACCGTGATTAAAGGCCGCACCCGATGCCGAGACCAGAGCGATACCGATTAAGGCGAAGGAGAGCAATTGCAGATCCGGTCTCATATTGGTTGCTAAACAAGCACCGACGAACGCGGTTACTAGCATCAATAAAATAACGTTGATTTTACACAGTGCGAGATAGTCTTTAATGCTGCGTTTATGACGAGTGGCTGTTTTTGTTATTATTTCTATTGTCGTAGGTAAGGTATTAATCATTACGCACCTCTGCTTTTAATAGAGAAAAATAGACGGTCCATAGGCACAGCCAAAAAAGGGCGGCACCGGTATTGTGTAATAAGGCTAGCGATAGGGGTAACAACAGAAATACATTACCAATACCGATGAATACTTGAAGAGTCAGCGGCACAATAATGAAGCTAATGAGATTTTTATGCGGGCTGTTATACATTCGAAAGCACAGTAATAACGCGACCAAAACTAATAAACAGGCGGTAAACCGATGCATAATTTGAATGGCCATACGGTCGGCCATCGGCAATAGACCTCCAAGATATTGTTGGGCGTCAACCATAGGAGCATGGAAAGGGCCGTGCACAGTTTCTGGCCACCATTGGTTCTGACATTGAGGTAAATCTGGGCAGGCTAGGCCAGCATAGTGTGAGCTGGTCCAACCGCCTAAGCCCATTTGTAGTAGGGTAATCAGAATCACCGCGAGCAGTGGGTAGCGTATGCGCGGTGTGATATTTTTTAACTGAAAAAAGTTTAAGGTTTTAGTGGGCTGTTTAATCAGTTGGTATTGCCAAAAAATAATGGCTAGCATCATCATACCAGCCAATAAATGTAAGGTGACGACGGGGGGCCATATTCTTAATGTGACCGTTAACATGCCAAAAATTCCTTGTAATATAACCCAACCCAGGGCGATATAAGAAATGCTGCGCAGGTACTTGAAGTCGGTTTTTAGGCTAATCCAGATGGCAAAGAGTAATAAACTTAAGCCGAGCGTAGAGGCTGCAAAACGGTGAATCATTTCTGACCAGGCTTTAATCTGCTCGACGGGAAATAATGGGTGCGCAGCATTAGCCTGTTGAATTTGTTCACTGCTTTGTGGCGGTGTTATTTGGCCATAACAGCCGGGCCAGTCTGGGCAACCTAACCCCGCATCTAATAAGCGTGTGAGTGCGCCTAAAGTAATAACAATCAAGGTGATCAACAGATTTAATCGTGCCCAGTTTAAGAGTTTATTATCCATATTAACTCTAGCTCCTTTAAAGAAAGACGAGTTAGTTATTACTACGCAGTAAGTGACTAAGATCTTTGAATAGCGGTTTTCCTACCTGATCGCTACGATATGCCAGCAGCAGTTGTCCTTTCGGCGTTGCAATATAAACGGTATGTTTACTGGCGAGCAACTTAGAGTCGATCGTTTCTGTAGAAAGAATATTAACCCCATCAGCGCGCTTGCCTAACGCTGTTTTTATTTTATTAAGCTTCCTGGATATTGCATCATAGTTTTTATGAGCTGGGGAGATAACCAGTTGCCATTGCGCTGAATTATTTTTCATTAAACTGTTGGGTACGGAGGTATTGGATACTGAGCTATTTGACACAGAGTTTGAAATTACAGTTTCTGTGCTGGGCAGAAAAAACTCAGTTGTTAAAAATTCACCATATTGTTTTTGATCAAGTTGCTGCGAAAAATAGTCGGTGGTTAAAATCGCAGCGATTAAGAATGGTGAGAATGTTGTTATCAGTATGAGTAGTAAAACTTTATTATTTTTCATTTTATTCCTTTAAAATTTGTTATCCAATATTGTTAGTGACCTGATTATTTATCCACTTCTTTATCTTCATGCCTTATCGCACTGAATATTCCAACCATGAGCGCCGCTATAGCGATTAATAACCATTGCATCGCATAGCCAAGGTGTTTGTGTTTATTAAGATAGGGCGATGATTGATAAATATCGATCAGCTTATCTTTGCCAGAAACCAGCTGCCAGTAACCGCGATCAACTTTATGCTTAGTCGCCAACTCAAAGCGTTCGATATCGATGCTTTGTATACGCTTTGGCCATTGCTTATGTGTTGGGCTAGGCCAATGGTCACTGCTCCAAACGACGGGTTTAATGATGGGTAAATTAGATAAGGTAATACTTTGCTTGCCTGTAGGGATGACTGGGCTAGGAATATCAGAACGTAAAATAGGGGCTTGTAACCAGCCGAGGTTGACCAGCAAGTGATTTGCAGCACCTTCTGCTTTGAATAGTGCGAGGTGATAGTAACCCACTCTTCCCTTATGCGTGCGGTTGTCCAGTAAGAAATTTTCTGGACTCCACTGCCCCGTTAAGATTATCTGATTGTCTGCTTTTAGTTGCTGAGTATTAGCTTGCAGTTCTCGCTGATGACTTGCTTCCGCTCTTTGCCACTGCCATACCGCTAATGCACTGCATAACAGAAAAATGCTGACAAAGGTTATGCTTTGAACTAATTCCAATTTTAGGTAATAGCGTCTACCGTAAAGAGAGAAATGTTTAATTCTCATGGCGGAATCCAATGAATACATTGATGGCTTGGCTGGTGATTATATTGATGTTACTCATCTTTATTAGCTTAGGGGTAGCATTAAAATACTTGATTTTTAAGCAGCCAATAGTCGCCGAGAAAGTGAAAATGCTGGCCGCTGATAAAAAAGTAGTCACCTTTTTAACGTTGAGAATAACCTTCACTACCATATTATTAATTCTCTGTTATTTCTATTTGTCGTCTTTAAACGGTTAAAGAACTGATTAAAGTACATAGACAAATAGGAATAAAAACAACCAAACAACATCGACAAAATGCCAGTACCAAGCCGCTGCTTCAAACGCAAATAAGTGATCAGAATCTGGGTTTTCGATATGGCTGGTAGCATCGACTTTATCGAAATGACCTTTCAGCATCCGCACCAGCATGACCAATATCATAATGCTGCCTATGGTGACATGCGCACCATGAAATCCTGTGAGCATAAAGAATGTAGAGCCATAGATACCCGCATTTAAGGTTAACCCTAAGTCGTTATAAGCATGTACGTATTCGTAAACTTGAACACATAAGAAACTAATACCCAATATCAGCGTCAAGGCGAGCCAAAATTTAGCCGCTGTCATCTTATCGGCTTTTAATTTGTGGTGGCTAATGGTAATGAAAATACTCGACGTCACCAGTAAAATTGTATTCATGAAAGGTAATTTCCAAGCATCAATAATACCGCTGGGAGCGGGGTATTTTTCGGGATCTGGCGTATTCAATAATGGCCAGGTTGCACTGAACTCCGGCCATAATAAGGCCGAGCTGCCTTTGGCGCCGTCACCATCTAGCCACGGTATAGCCAATGTTCTGACATAAAATAAAGCGCCGAAGAAGGCTGCAAAAAACATAAATTCGGAAAAGATAAACCACATCATACCAATACGAAAACTGCGGTTCAGTTGGTCGCTGTACAGGCCTTTCTGGCTTTCTTCGACAACGGTTTGGAACCAGCCAAATAACATGTATGCCATGAGGCAAGACGATAGGATGAAAAGCACGGCGGCAGCATCACTGCCGGTAATCATCAAGGCGGTTGATAGTACCATTGAGAAAACAGCAACAGCCCCTATGATGGGCCATTTACTTTGTGCGGGGACATAATAGTTATCAACGGACATTAGCCGTACTCCTATATGGGGTAGCGTAAATTCGATAGGCGAGGGTAAGTTTCTTATAGTCTTTAGGGATATCATTTCTTAGTTGAAAGACCACCGGCATTTCAACTTTTTCACCGGCTTGAAGTATTTGTTTTTGAAAACAAAAGCATTCAGTTTTAATTAAATATTCAGCCGCAAGCCCTGGGCTAATACTCGGGATAGAGGTGAATTCCATCACTGCATTGGTTGGATTGTGCAGGGTGAAGTGGGTTTTGTATTGCTGCCCTGTCATAACTTCAAGTTGTGAGGCGGCGGGCTGAAATTTCCAAACGTCTTGCTGATCACTGGCTGAGGTGAATTGCAAAATAACTTTATGCGATGCGACCCCCTGTTGAGAGGACAGTAACGTATCGGACTGTATTGAACTCTGGGTGTCGATGATTGAGGGAGAAAGATCAAACTTGCCGTTCAGCCCGGTAATATCACAAAAGACATCATAGAGGGGGATTAATAAAAAACCAAAGCCAAACATCAGACAAGGAAAAAGTACCAGCTTAATTAATAAACGTGACTCTGGACTTTTTCTTTGTGCTTGCTGCTCAGCCTTCATATTTATTCACCCTATTTAAAATTATGACCTGCTTCATAGTGGCCAGCTTTTAATTATGACCTGTTGGCGAGCGAAGATTGTCTAAGTTCGGTGGTGTTTGAAAAGTATGATATGGCGCGGGAGAATCGACAGTCCATTCTAATCCTTCAGCACCTTCCCAAACCTGCGGAGAAGCAGGACAGCCGCGCTGACGGATACATTGGATAATGTTATAGACAAATATCAGCTGGCTTAGGCCAAATAAGAACGCGCCGATCGATGCCACCATATTAAAGTCGGCAAACTGTAAGGCGTAATCTGGAATACGACGAGGCATGCCCGCTAAGCCAATAAAATGCATGGGGAAGAAGGTAAGGTTGACGCCGATAAAGGATAACCAGAAGTGGAATTTACCCATGGATTCGTTGTACATAACCCCGGTCCACTTGGGAATCCAAAAGTAGACGCCGGCGATAATAGAAAACAATGCACCGGGAACCAATACATAGTGGAAGTGAGCAACCACAAAATAGGTATCGTGATATTGAAAGTCGGCTGGGGCAATGGCGAGCATCAGCCCTGATAATCCACCAATGGTGAATAAGACGACGAAGGCGATGGAAAAGAGCATAGGCGTTTCAAACGTCATACTGCCACGGAACATCGTTGCTACCCAGTTGAAGACTTTTACTCCCGTCGGCACTGCAATCAACATGGTTGAATACATAAAAAATAATTCGCCAACTAGCGGCATGCCCACCGTAAACATGTGATGCGCCCAAACGATGAAAGATAGAAAGGCAATGGAACTGGTGGCGATCACCATCGAGTGATAGCCGAATAGAGGCTTGCGAGCGAAAGTGGGGATAATGTGCGATACGATGCCAAAAGCGGGCAAAATCATAATGTAGACTTCAGGATGACCAAAGAACCAGAATATATGCTGGAACATGACGGGGTCACCACCGCCTGCGGCATCAAAGAATGAGGTGGCAAAATGAATGTCCATTAACATCATCGTCACCACGCCAGCCAGTACCGGCATGACGGCGAGTAATAAAAATGCGGTAATTAACCAAGTCCAAACAAACATTGGCATCTTCATATAATTCATACCGGGTGCACGCATATTCATAATCGTGGCAATAACGTTCACCGCGCCCATCACTGAAGAGATCCCCATAATATGCACAGAGAATATAAAGAAGGTAACGGAGGGCGGAGCATACGTGGTCGAGAGTGGCGCATAAAATGTCCAGCCAAAGTTAGGCGCGCCACCTTCCATAAAGAGGGTTGATAACACCATGCCAAAGGCAAAAGGTAATAACCAAAAACTCCAGTTATTGATTCTTGGCAGTGCCATGTCAGGTGCGCCGACCATCATTGGAATCAGCCAATTTGCCATGCCAACAAACGCCGGCATTATTGCGCCAAAAACCATAATAATGCCGTGTAATGTGGTCATCTGATTAAAGAATTCAGGTTGCATTAATTGCAGCCCTGGCTGAAATAATTCACTGCGAATTAATAGCGCCATCGAGCCGCCGATTAATAGCATCACCAAGCTAAAGATAAGGTACATGCTGCCAATATCTTTATGGTTAGTAGTATATAACCAGCGTCTAATACCGGTTGCGGGTGCTGAAGAATGCTCGCTCGTCATTGTTGTCATAGCTACTGTCCTTGTGCTTGTTTGAAGCTGACAATTTCAGCGGGTTGAATGCTATCGCCTTTATCATTGCCCCAAGCGTTACGCTCGTAAGTAATGATGGCGGCTAGCTCAGTCGGGGTCAGTTGTTCACCAAAGGCTGACATGGCTGATCCGGCTTTGCCATTAACTACAATATCGATATGTTGTTGTATGTCGCCTAAGGCAATAGCGCTGCCTTTGAGTGCGGGAAATACCGGAGGAATGCCCATGCCAGTCACTTGATGGCAGGCGGCGCAATTTTTATCGTAGCCCGTTTTACCTTGTGCCATTAACTCGTCGAAACTGAGCTTGGAAACTTGGTTAGCACTTTTTTGAGCTTTCTGCTGTGTGATAAGCCAAGCTTGATAATCTTCTTCACTCACCGCTTCAACAACGATGGGCATATAGCCATGACCTTGCCCGCAAAGTTCGGCGCACTGGCCGCGGTAAATACCCGGAACTTCTACCTTGGCCCAAGATTCGTTAATAAAACCGGGGATGGCATCTTTTTTAACCGCGAGTTCTGGCACCCACCAAGAGTGAATAACGTCTTGTGCGGTAAATAAGAAACGGATTTTTTTGTTGATGGGAATAATAAGGTGTTTATCGACTTCTAATAGGTAGTTTTCAGATTTAGGCTCTAAGCCCTGCATTTGGTCTTGAGTGGTGGTGAGGGTCGAGAAAAAATCGACGTCGGTATTTAAGTACTCATAACGCCATTTCCATTGATACCCCGTGACCTTAATGTCGATATCTGAGGTTTCGGTATCGTACATCGCGACTAGCGTTTTGGTAGCAGGTATCGCCATCGCCACCAAAATTACTAAGGGGATAGTAGTCCAGATGATTTCGACGACGGTACTTTCGTGAAAGGGTTTTGCTTCAGCACCTAAGGATTTTCGATGGCGAATAATGGAATACAGCATGATGCCGAATACTACGACCGCTATGGCGACACAGATATAGAAGATGGTCATGTGCAGGCCATGAATTTCACGACCAATAGCGGTGGCACTTTCGGTCATGTTAAGCCCCCATTCGCCATGACTAAAAGACGTAAAAGCCATTAATATTAATAGCCGAATAGAAAATCCACTCACCCTGAGATGACGTAATATCGATTCCATGTCCTGCACCTTTATAGCGATAGGCGTTATTAGACTGCTGATAAGCAGTTTTGCGATTTAAAGTAACTCTGCTTTAACTCTAGGAGTGAAATGGGAAAGGAGCGAAGAAATACAGTCTTTATTAGCCAATTAGTTATGCTGTACCCATTAATTAGTGATATTTACCTATTAAGTATCATTGTTCTATATCCATATTATTAGGCTAATGGTAAAATTTACACGATATTACATTGAGTAATATGCATACGGAAAACTGATTACATATCATCTAAAGGATTAATGATGAAACACAAGGAAGTTGTTGAAGAGCTGTACCGTTGTTTTCGCCAGCAGGATGTTGAGCGTTTTAAGCAACTTTGTTCCCCCTCTATTATCTGGCAACAGAATAGTGGCTTTCCTGGAGAAGGCACCCATCAAGGCCCTACGGCCGTTTTAAACAAAGTTTATAAAGCCTTTAATATTGAGTGGAAACGCTGGACGTTTGTGATTGAGCGCATGTTAGATGCGGGTGATGATATTGTTGTGCTCGGCTATTTTAGTGGTAGCAAGCGAGAGAATGGTGAGCGCTTCAAATTAGCGGCCTCTCATATCTACAGTTTTCGTGATAGTAAAGTGATTAAGTTTCAGCAGTTCACCGATGAACAAAAAACATTGGTGAATAATGCTAATTTAGCGATCGCTAATTAAGACTGGTTTAGTAAGAGAGCACGAGTCTAAGATGAAATCAAAAAAAGGAGACCTTAATCAAGGCCTCCTTTTTTTGGGCTGAGATCTTAGCCAAATTGCTGTGCGGTCTGCTGAATCTTTTTAACCATCGCGGTTAAGCCATTACCACGAGTAGGGCTTAGGTGTTTAACCAGGTCAACTTGGGCAAAGAAATTATCAATATCGAAGGCCAGAATTTCCGCCGCGGTTTTATTATTGTAAGCGCTTAAGACAATCGCCAATAAGCCCCGCACAATATGGGCATCAGAATCCACTTCAAAAAATAACTTGCCGCCTTTCAGTTCAGAATCAATCCAAACTTGGCTTTGGCAGCCACGCAGCAAGAATGCTTCCGTTTTTTTGCTGGCATCAATCCCCGGTAATTGCTTACCTAGATCAATAATGTATTTATAGCGCTCTTCCCAATCGTCAAAAAACCCTAAGGTATCTAGAATTTCTTCAGGAGTAATCGTTGTGCCAAATGGGCTTAGTGTCATATCGGTCATATTTTTTCCAAATTTCCTGCGATTAAGTTACAGGCTTTGTACAAATAGTTTAATTCTTTCTGCGGCTTCGATGCATTCTTCAACACTCGCGACCAAGGCTAAACGAACACGGTTTTTGCCAGGGTTGATGCCATCAACAGTGCGCGATAAATAAGAACCTGGTAATACGGTGACGTGTTGCTGAGCAAATAACTGTTGAGCGAACAGTTCTTCATCAATTTCAGTTTTGGCCCATAGGTAGAAGCTGGCATCGGTTTGCTTAACTTCAATTTTCCCTGCCAAACTTGGGTCATTCAATATCTCAAGCACGGCTTTGAACTTAAGGCTGTACTGACGGCGATTCTCTTTTACGTGCTCTTCGTCATTCCAAGCAGCGATACTGGCCAGTTGAGTATGGATCGACATAGCGCAGCCATGGTAAGTACGATACAGCAAGAAAGGCTGCAATATTTTAGCATCACCGGCGACAAAGCCAGAGCGCAAGCCCGGCAGGTTGGAGCGTTTCGAGAGGGAGTGAAAGACGACGCAGCGTCCATAATCATGACGACCTAACGCTTCACACGCTTGCAGTAACCCGATCGGTGATGGCTGACCTTCGACAAATATTTCTGAATAGCACTCATCTGACGCGATGATAAAGTCGTGCTTATCGGCCAGAGCGATCAATTTTGTCAGTGTCTCTAGGCTAAGTACTGCGCCAGTAGGGTTACCTGGAGAGCATAGGAATAACAGCTGGCACTGTTGCCAAACATCAGCGCTGACCGCATCAAAATCTGGGTTGAAGCCATGTTCTTCTAGGCAAGGTAGAAAATGGGGTTCAGCGCCGGCTAAATAGGCCGCGCCTTCATAAATTTGATAAAACGGATTAGGGCTTACCACGAGTCCGTTTTTGCTGCGATCAATCACGGCTTGAGTAAACGCAAAGATGGCTTCTCGAGTACCATTGACGGGTACAACCTGCTGTTCACTACTGATTTCAGTTAAATCAAAGCGTTGCTTTAGCCAGAGTGCGATGGTTTCGCGCAACTCAGGTAAACCCTTGGTGGTCGGGTAGTTTTCGACGCGAGAGATATTATCTTTTAGGCACTGGGTAACAAATTCGGGTGCTGGGTGTTTAGGTTCACCAATAGATAAGGCAATATGCGGTAAATTTTCATTAGGGCTAACTTGCGCTTTTAATGCGGTTAGCTTTTCAAAAGGATAAGGCTGTAGCTTTTGTAAATCCGGATTCATGGGGCGACCCTAATACTTTGCAAAATATGGTAAAAAACGCGCCATTATACCTAATATTGAGCAGCTTTCAGCTATCTCCTTGTTCTCTACGCTGGGTTAGCTGTTATTATGCTCAAAAAATTAATACTCAAGGAGTTATCTTGCAATCTATGTTCGCAAGGATAGGGTTATTAATCGTATGTTTCTGTGCTTTTAGCCCGTTTGCTTTAGCCCATACGAAGTCCGTACAGCAGACCGATGGAATCTTTAATTTCTCTCATTGGAAGTTAAATGATGGTGCAGTGCCCTTGGATGGACGCTGGGCATTTCAATGGCAGCAGCAAATATCTCCTCAGCAATGGCAGACTCCTCAAGCTCCATGGTTTGACCTACCGGCAACGTGGGATAAAGAAGGCTCAGCAGAGGCTGTTTATGAAGGTGAAGGATTCGCGACGTTTACCGCCAAACTGATTAATCTTCCTGCTGATATCCGCTGGGGCTTGTTCATTCCTGAGCAATCGACCTCATTTCGTATTTTTATTAATGACGACTTAGTCGCAGAAGGCGGGATCGCTGGGGTGAGCTTATCGAGCTCGCAGGCATATTCAGGAAATCAATTTATTGAACTGGGTAATTTACCTCGTGTAAGTAAAATTACTTGGCATGTTTCAAACTTTCATCACGCCAGCGGTGGGCCCTGGCAAACACTGATGATTGGCCCCTATCGTGAGCTGGGTCGGCATTATATTACTAAGACTTTTGATCAAGCGTTAGTTGTTACATTGTCGCTATTGGCGGGTCTATTTTTAATCATTCAGTACTTTATTGATCGACGCGATAAAGCATCAGCCTTATTAGCCATTTTTTCTTTGGTTATCGCAGTTCGTGTCGGCATTACAGATAACCAAGTACTGTACCAATTTCTAGGGTCGCTTCATTGGCAGCTGCACATTCGATTACTGTATTTCACTATGCTATTTGCAGCACCTATCATTCTTTATTGGCAACACTATATTTTTCCTGCTGAGCTTTCTAAGAGTACCGCTCGTCGAGTCGGGTATGTGTTTTTGCCAGCAATCATTACGCTTATTATTTTTCCGAGTACCTGGTTTACTGAATTGTTAATGTTATTTCAAACCATGCTGGTGGCGGTGATCGCTGTTTATTTCTGGAGCTTGTTCAAGGTTATATTGCGCAAGCGGCAGGGTGGCTATTTCATTGTTAGTGGTGCTTTATTACTCGTTTTTTGCGTGTTACATGATATCGCGCTGTACTCTCAGTGGTTAAGTGGCGGTCGCTTGTGGATTACTTATGGGTTGTTGGCTTTTCTTTTCTCTTTGGCGATCAATATGCTGTATTTAAGAGCAGAGCAAAAACAGCAGGTTGAAAGTTTGAGTGGACAACTCTTGATCGCTAATAAACAGCTTGAAGCCCGAGTTGCCCAGCGTACGATGGAGCTCGCGGAGAAGGCGGATGCTTTAGAGGAGGCTAATGATAAATTACAATTGCTGGCGAATATTGATGGTTTGACTGGGGTTTTAAATCGTCGAGCCTTTGTTGAACAGTTGGAAATGTTTGCCAGAATCAAGCCCAAAGTTGCATTGATTATGATTGATATTGATCATTTTAAACAGGTGAACGATCAATACGGACACGGTGTTGGTGATCAGGTTCTTAAGCGCTTATCCTCTGTGCTATTAGATGCCAAGCGTGAAAATGATCGCGTAGGACGCTTCGGTGGAGAGGAATTTATGATTCTTCTGCAGGATATTTCTGCTGCGGGTTTAGACTCCTATTGCCAGCGTTTAATTAAAAAAATTGATGATATTAATTTTAGTGATATCGCGCCGTTATCGGGTATAACCGTCAGTATCGGTACGACCATGGGGACCTTGTTAGAAAAAAATATTGACGCGCTGGTGCAGCAAGCAGATGAAGCGATGTATCACGTTAAAAAACATAGCCGTAATGGTTTTAAGCATTATTCGTCATCATAAACGGAAGTATTCGATTAGAATCATTAAAGCTATAGCAAAAGGTCTTTAGTGATTCTAGTTATCAAAAAACGATCGCATTACTGTTTAAAGCCAATTTTCGTAGTGAAATGTATTATCTGAATAATAAACCATCTGTTAAGTCGAAAACACACTAGGTTCACATTAGCTGAACGCCCGTTAATCTTCTAGTGTAAAAGATAACCCCTTTGTGTCGGTGTTATCTATGGCTAAGACCTCTGATCCGTTACCCCGTTTAATGCATGAATGCTTTATCGATCTGTCTCTTTCCATATTGGTCGGTATAAGTTTGTTATTTGTATCTGTGATTAGCAGCGCCTCTATCAATCCGACTCTGCAATTTCAGCAAGACCTTCAGCACAAAGAATATAACCCATTAGCCCAAGTCATTTTAAAGGAAGCTTATCGACGTATTGGTCATCCGATAACGTCGCTAAATAGCCAAAATCTCGGTTTGAAAAATCAAGATGGGATATTAATCGCGCCAGCAGGCCGTTATAAAAAAAGTGATTACATTCGAATCCCCATAGCGATCGTAAAACTTAAAGTGTTTGCTTATGTGCATAAAGATCATGGTAATACACGTTATGAGTTTGGCTTGCTCGGCAATCGAATTGCTATTGTTCAAGGTATGCCGATTATTCAAAATAATATGATGGGTATGATTGCGCTGCAGAAAGTATCTGTGAATATGTCGTTCCAGTCAGTTATTAGAAACCAAGTAGACCTCGCATTATTACCAGAGTTTAGCGCTTTAAAGAGGGCGAGCAAGCATTTACGCAAATACATTGTAGCGTTACAGCCAGCAGTTTATGAAGTGCCTATGTACCATTACATTAATAGAAAGAACGAACACCTCGTTGGGTCTTTAATAAAAAGTCTAAAGAGCATGCAAAAACAGCAGCTGATCGTTCAAGTCACTAAGAGTTATAAAGCTATATTAGCGGCTGATGCAGAAGCTTAATCTTGATTTCTACTGCGCTCCGCAGGTACATACAGCTGAGTCATCAAGTACTCTCTAAAAGATTGAGGGTACGGTTGAGCATCAACAGCAATCTGCATGCAGGCTAACCAAGCATCTCGTTCTGCGGGCCCAATATTCAAATGACGGTGAGCAACAGGAATTCGAATCGGGCCATATTTTTCACTGAATAATTTAGGGCCACCGAGCCAGCCAGTGAGAAAACGAGTGAGCTTATCGCGGGATTCGTCGAGGTCGGGGCTGTGCATTTCTCGAATGGTACGCGCTTGGGGTATTGCTTCCATGGCATCATAAAACGCATCAACCAATTGTTTTATACCGTCAAATCCCCCAGCAGCATGGAAGGAGTTATCTTCTTCACCATAAATCGGCACTGTGTCGTTTTCAGTATTCATGTGACTCCCGTTCAATGTGATGTGATCAGATGATCGCTGAACGGGATTTTATCATATTCTATTAATTTAGGCTGAAGTGCTGAGAGGTTCTTCTTCTGCGATAGACTCATCGACTTCATGAATTATATCAAATTCTTGATCGTGTAAATTCTGTTCTGATATTGCGAGCTTTGGCTTTTCTCCAACGGGCTTTAATAGATGGAATCCTAGGGCGGACTCAACAGGTCCGGCAAAACTTTTTTTATCGTCATGGGTTGCTAGCGCGGTTATAACGGCGATGGGTAAGTCGTCTTGCTGGTGATAGCCAGCAAAGCCTCCCTGATGTGATGAAGGGCAGGCAGAGTGATCGTGAGCAAGTTCCGCGAAGTCAGCGCCCAATTCAAGCTCTTTAGCGATATCTTGGGCAAGTAATGAACTTTTTAATAAAATATGGTGTAACGCAATAGTTTGCATAAGGGGCTATCCAAATTTTTCCTTAGAGTTGTAATAAGGATAGCTCAAAAAAGGATAGCTCATAAGCCACAGAGATTTTTAATCTTTCAGCTGCTGATTCGCATAGCTCGATAAGCATTGGCCAGAGATGATGGAGAGTATGCAATAGGCCGTGAACCAGTAGAAACCATCGTGCAAGCTTGATTGCAAATCGGCTGTCGCCTTTGCTGTAAAAAAGGCAACCAATATGGCAACAACAAAGACATCCGCCATTGACCATTTACTGATCACAGAGATTAACTGCCAGCGCCAGCGAGTAGGGCTTAGCCAGGTCCAGATGATCAGCAATCCTTTGGTGATCGGGATGATGACACTGAAAGTAACCACCATGATGCCAACCGTCGCGTAACCTGCTTCTTCCAAGCTGAGGACGGTTTGCCAGATACTACGGGTTTCTTCAAAGATGGTGCTCTTAAGCCCAAACATACTGATCGATGCTTTGATCGTCATTATGGGCTCAGTCACGCCAGGATAGAGAAAGAAAAAGCTGAGTACGGTTAGCATTAGCCCGACTCTTGGCAACCAATTAGCGTATTGCCACGTCTTTATGGCCAGTTGCCACGGCTTTAATAGAGCGTTGATCATCTAACTCTCAGGTAGCATAACGTTAAGTTCAAGTACCGATGCGGTGCCTTGTTGTTCAAGGTTTACCTGTACTTGATCATCAGTGATGGCGATGTACTTACGAATTACGGCTAAAAGCTCTTGCTGCATCTTCGGTAAGTAGTCAGGGCCGCGGCTATTGACGCGATCATGGGCAACCAAAATTTGTAAACGTTCTTTAGCAATGCTGGCTGAACTTGTCTGCTCTTTTTTAAAATAATCCATTAAGCTCATAACTAGCCTCCAAAGACACGTTTGAGGAAGCCTTTCTTATTGGCTTCTAAGAAACGATGTGGACGTTCTTCACCAAGATAGCGGGCGACCGCATCTTCATAAGCTTGGCCGGCATCACTGTCGAGATCATGAATCACCGGAACCCCTTGGTTAGAGGCTTTTAAGACGGCTGGTGATTCAGGGATAACGCCCAGTAGCGGTACCGCGAGAATTTCTTCGACGTCTTCCACCGATAGCATTTCACCATTGGCGACACGAGTCGGATTGTAACGAGTCAGTAATAAGTGTTCTTTTACTCGCTTGCCTTGTTCTGCTAAGCGAGATTTACTTTGTAAAATACCTAGAATTCGATCGCTATCACGTACCGATGAAACTTCTGGGTTAGTCACAATAATGGCTTCTTCGGCAAAATAGAGCGCCATTTGAGCACCGGTCTCAATGCCTGCTGGAGAATCGCATATTATGTAGTCGAAATCCTCAGCGAGTTCATTTAATACGGCTTCAACCGCATCTTTATCCAGTGCATCCTTATCACGGGTTTGAGATGCTGGCAGAATATAGAGATTATCTAAACGCTTATCTTTGATCAGAGCCTGTTTTAAATTGGCTTCTTTATGAATAACGTTAACGAAATCATAAACGACACGACGTTCACAGCCCATGACGAGATCTAGGTTACGTAAACCTACATCGAAGTCGATAACGACTGTTTTATGTCCCTTTAAAGCTAAACCAGTTGCAATTGCAGCACTGGTGGTGGTTTTACCCACGCCTCCTTTACCAGAGGTTACGACAATGATTTTGGCCAAAGTGAATTTTCCCTTACAAAAAGTTGCAAAACGCAGTATTCATTAAAGCGAGTGTATGTTCAAGCGCCCATCTTCAAGTTGTATAAGACTTGCCTGACTACAGTGCTGCTCGCTATCTTCAAACAGTTTATATTCGCCAGCAATAGCGACGAGTTCTGCTTCAAGAGATTGGCAGCTAATCGTGGCTTCACTATCTCCATTAATACCGGCTAGTGCTCGGCCTCGTAATGGACCGTATATTTGTATGCTCCCCCCCGCCAAGACTTCAGCTCCGGTGCTCACGAGTCCAAAAATAACTAGGTCGCCTTCCGCGGTCAGCTGTTGTCCTGAGCGAACGGGGAATTTATGTACCATGGTCTTAGAACTTATTTTGGCCAGGACTTCTGGGGGCTCTACGATAGAAAGTGGTTCTTCGCTAACGGTTTCTTCTGCTTGTTTAATAGGTGCTGATTTACTTCGGCCGGGCTTGCTACTGCCTTTACCGAAATCCGCTAATTCCAATTGCTCTAATAGCTCATGATGTTCAATTTGGGCATTCTTAACCCCAATCGGTAGCATACCAAATTCGTGGCAGAGTAAGTGCAGAGACGGCAGGTCAATGTCATCAGTTAAATCAATAAAATCAAAGATACACGGTAGGCGAACAAACATCTTGGGTGCCTGTTCGACTTTGGCTCTCAGTTCTTGCTGGATTTGGGCAAGATCATTGCTTTGAATGAGCAGTGTTGTTATCGGATTTAACCCTGCTTTTAAGTTAAATGCTGCCATTAGTTTTGTGTTTTCAACGCGAGTGGAAAGTGATTGAAACGTATATCAGTGAGTCCTTCTTTTAGTACACGGCGAAGGTTGTGGTGATTGTCGACGGTAGGAGTCGCTGCTACATCGCGGTAATGCTGACCAAAGCAAGCAAGTGTTTGCTGCTGGGTAAAATTTAATAGTTCGGCTAAAGCAAAAATCTTACAGGAACCTTGGTTTTGATCTATGCCGTTTTCTACAGTGCCGTTATTAAAGGCGCTTGGGGTAAAATTATAATGTTGTTCTATAAAAGCGAGAGTCGTCTCAAATTGGAACTCATCTTGAGTTAACTGCTGTAGAAAATCGCTTTTGGCTTGTTCAAACTGTGACATGGTTATAAATCCTTTCAAATTACAGTAAGGCTACCATCTGATATTGCAAAGTGTCACTCCTAAAATAGGAAAAGCACTCTGTTCATTGTGTGAAACTACAAATAATAGCGATGAAGGTATATAAATGGAGGCTAAATGAATATGTGTATGATAACCAGTTCAATCACCCCTTCAAACTTCTGATTATTACTGTCCTGAAAAAGTAATTTTCAATTTGATCTAATTGTCTCACTTTCTATTGCAACTATACTGTTTATGTCGAATTTAACTTCAGTATTTTCTAGAGATAAATATGAAAAAAATTGAGAATGAGCCATTAATCAATCATTTAGGAAATGTCGTTCATCATGCTGTGCGTGTACTTGCCGTGATGATGACCCTTGTCATTCTATGGAGTGTTATTGATGTTGGTATAATTCTCGCAAAAGAAGTAATGACCCCACCTTATGGCTTAATAAGCCTTAATGACATCCTCACTATCTTCGGTGCTTTTCTAGCCGTTCTAATAGCCATTGAAATTTTTCAGAACATTACTATCTACCTCAAAGAAGAGGTAATACATGTACAGATTGTCATTGCCACCGCATTAATGGCGATCTCTCGTAAAATTATTATTCTTGATTTTGAAAAAGTAGAACCCGCTTATGTTTGGGCATCAGCGGCGGTAATCCTAGCACTAGGCATTACTTATTGGCTGGTTGCATTTAAAAAGCCCGGTGATGATTAATAAGATATAGCGCTCTCTAAAAAGAGCTATTTAGGAGGACCTATGGCAGGTGGTTGGTCGAAAGACGGAGCGGTTCAAGATCAAATAGATGCGAGCCTAGCAGAGGCTGTTGAACTAGCGCGAAGTAGGCTACATAAGGGAGAAAGTGCTAGTCAGTGTGAAGAGTGCGGAGCAGAAATTCCTGAAGCCCGTCGAAAAGCGGTTACTGGAGTGCATTTCTGTATTGCTTGTCAGACGGTTATGGATCAACAGCAGCTATTGGTTAGTGGGTATAACCGACGAGGAAGCAAAGATAGCCAGCTAAGGTAATGGGCAGTATGAGTCTAAATTTCTCAAATCAAACATTACAATTCGTTAATTTCATTAGGAACCTCCTTTCGTGATACAAGAAAACAATCAGTCTGATGGTAGCTCTCTAGAAAAGATGACCATCTCTCCGGAAGATATGGCCATTAAGGCCGAGGCCTTGGGTATCGCTAAAGTCTCTAAACCTCTATGGCAGTCTTTCTATTTGGCAATCACCGCAGGAATATTTATTGCCATTGCTTTTGTTTTTTATACCACCGTCACTACGGGCTCTGAAGGCATGCCTTATGGGCTGGTAAAGTTTGTTGGCGGTATTGCCTTCAGCCTAGGGCTTATCTTGGTCGTCGTCTGTGGAGGCGAACTCTTTACTTCTTCGACATTAAGCTTGATAGCGCGGGCTAATAATCATATTTCGACGTTTCAAGTATTGAAAAACTGGCTAGTGGTCTATGCCGGCAATGCCTTTGGGGCTCTTTTTCTGGTGCTATTGATTTGGCTAGCCCAGCAGCACCTAGTTAATAACGGCGCTTGGGGTATTAATGCTATGAAGATTGCTCAGCATAAAATTCATCATAGCTTCATTCAAGCGCTTGCATTGGGAATACTGTGTAATGTGATGGTCTGCTTGGCTATTTGGATGGCATTTGCCTGTAAGAGTGTGACGGACAAAGTGATTGTGATGTTGCTGCCTATCTCTATGTTTGTAGCCAGTGGCTTCGAGCACTGTATTGCCAATCTGTTTATGATCCCGATGGGTATTATTATTAAAACCTTTGCTTCAGCCGAGTTTTGGAGCCTAACCAGCTCAAGTCCTGAGCTCTTTAGTGATTTAACCTTCGCTAATTTCATCCTTAATAATTTAATTCCTGTGAGTATCGGTAATATTATCGGTGGGGCTCTTGTGGGGCTGGCGTATTGGCAGATTTATCTTAGGCTAAATGCAGAGCAGAATGATCTCAAATAATTGATTGTTACCATGCAGTAAAGGTTAATTTCAAAAGCATGGGATTATTACTTTTCTGTATCGGTATAGAATACAAACCATCGAGCAAACGTAGAAACGCTGGTAAGACCTCAGGATAGGCCTTATTAGCGATTAACCTTATTTAACGATTAACCTTATTTCCTCGGAGAGACACATGACAGCACAAGTGATCAAATCAAAAGCCGCAGTAGCTTGGGCCGTAGGCGAGCCATTATCGATGGAAGTCGTTGACGTAATGCCTCCACAAAAAGGCGAAGTACGCGTAAAAATGATTGCGACTGGGGTTTGCCATACCGACGCATTCACTCTATCTGGTGATGATCCAGAAGGCATCTTCCCGTGTATTTTAGGCCATGAAGGCGGCGGTATTGTTGAATCGATTGGTGAAGGTGTTACTAGCGTTGTCGTCGGCGATCACGTAATTCCTCTTTATACTCCTGAGTGCGGCGAGTGTAAGTTCTGTAAGTCGGGTAAAACCAACTTATGCCAGAAAATTCGTGAAACTCAGGGTAAAGGTTTGATGCCAGACGGCACGACACGTTTTTCTAAAGACGGTGTTGATATTTTCCATTATATGGGCTGCTCTACTTTTTCTGAATATACAGTTTTACCAGAAATATCTTTGGCGAAAGTTAGAAAAGATGCGCCACTAGAAGAAGTTTGTTTACTGGGTTGTGGTGTTACCACGGGTATGGGCGCCGTCATGAATACCGCGAAAGTTGAAGAAGGCGCAGTTGTAGCCATCTTTGGTCTAGGTGGTATTGGTCTATCAGCGGTTATTGGCGCAACCATGGCGAAAGCGAGCCGTATCATCGCTATCGATATTAACGAAGGCAAGTTCGATCTCGCCCGTAAGTTAGGCGCGACTGATTGCATCAATCCAAAAGATTATGGCGATAAGCCGATTCAAGATGTAATTGTTGAATTAACCGATGGCGGTGTGGATTACTCTTTCGAATGCATCGGTAATGTACACCTAATGCGCAGTGCACTTGAGTGCTGTCACAAAGGCTGGGGCGAATCTGTTGTGATTGGTGTTGCCGGTGCTGGCCAAGAGATTTCTACTCGCCCATTCCAGTTAGTGACTGGACGAGTCTGGAGAGGTTCTGCTTTTGGTGGTGTTAAAGGTCGTACCGAGCTTCCAGAATATGTTAATCGCTACATGGCAGGCGAGTTTAAGTTGGATGACTTTATTACTCATACAATGGGTCTAGACAAGGTGAATGAAGCCTTTGACCTGATGCACGAAGGTAAGAGTATTCGTACTGTTATTCATTTCGACAAATAGCCTTCGATAAGTAGGCTCTGATAAACAGCCTTCGATAAGTAACCTTGGGCAGCTCTTAGCATGATAAATATGCAAGCGAGCTGCCATGCATAGATTTAGAGAACCTGATAATGAGCATTGAAAACCTGAGCAGCAATAAAAGTTTTGGTGGCTGGCATAAGCAATATAGCCATGTTTCAAGCACGCTAAACTGCACCATGCGCTTTGCTATTTTCTTACCGCCATTGGCATCAACAGGGGCAAAAGTTCCGGTGCTATATTGGTTGTCTGGCTTAACCTGCAGTGATGAAAACTTTATGCAAAAAGCCGGTGCCCAGCGACTAGCGGCTGATTTAGGTATGGCGATTGTTGCTCCCGATACTAGTCCTAGAGGCGAAGGCGTAGCCAATGATGATGGTTATGATCTTGGTCAAGGTGCCGGTTTTTATGTCAATGCGACTCAAGCTCCGTGGAATCGTCATTTTCAAATGTACGATTATGTGGTGAATGAGCTACCTGATTTAATTGAATCGATGTTCCCAGTATCGGATCAACGCGCAATTGCAGGCCATTCAATGGGCGGGCACGGTGCGTTAACGATTGCCTTGCGCAATCCTGAAAGGTATCAGTCGGTTTCTGCTTTTAGTCCGATTAGTAATCCCATCAACTGCCCTTGGGGTCAAAAAGCCTTTACTGCTTATCTTGGAAAAGATACCAGCACTTGGCGTCAGTATGATGCGAGCTTGTTGATGCGCGAAGCTAGTCAGAAGGTTCCTGCGCTGGTGGACCAAGGTGAAGCGGATGATTTCTTGGCTGAGCAATTAAAGCCTGAAACATTAGAAGCGGCGGCAAGTTCAAACAACTATCCGTTGGAACTACGCAGTCATGAAGGTTATGACCATAGCTATTATTTCATCTCTAGTTTTATTGAAGATCATTTACGTTTTCATGCTGGTTACTTAACTAAGTAGCATTTGAACAAGTAGCATTTTTTATTGAAAATATGGGCCTCAATTTTGAGGTCTTTTTTATAGATATCAGTTTAGAATTTTTTTATGTTTAGGGAGACTATTGTGTTTAATTCATATCAAAAATTATTACAAAACTTGAGTACTCAAGAGGCGCTTCCTTTATTGACTAAGATTCAGCGAGGAATCGAGAAAGAAGGTTTAAGGGTCACGCCGCAAGCGAATATCGCACAAACGAAACACTCTAAATTTTTAGGTTCGCCATTAACACACCCTAGTATTACCACCGATTATTCTGAAGCGTTATTAGAATTTATTACTCCGGTTTCAAGTCGTATTTCGGACAGTATTGATTATCTCTCCAATCTACACATTTATACTTCACGCAATATTGCGGGCGAATATATTTGGCCAGCCAGTATGCCTTGCACCTTAGAAGGTGAAGAAAGTATTCCTATTGCGCAATATGGTAACTCTAATATCGGCCGCATGAAGCATGTTTATCGTCAGGGGCTCGCGGTGCGTTATGGCAAAACAATGCAGTCTATTGCGGGCATTCATTACAACTTTTCTATGCCCGATGAATTTTGGCCGTTGCTGCAACAATTAAATACTCAAGAGTTAAGTGATCAGGAATTAACTGCTCAGAAAAGCAGTCTACAAGACTTTAAATCGGCACGGTATTTAGGTCTGATTCGTAATTTTCAACGTCACTCTTGGTTACTAACCTATTTGTTTGGCGCCTCTCCCGTTCTCGATAAAAGTTTTTTTAATAGTCCGTTTATGGCAAGCCAGCAAGAGATTTTGCAACCGAAAGGAAATAATACCTTAGGTTTACCTTATGCAACCTCACTAAGAATGAGCGATTTAGGCTACCAAAGTAAGGCACAAGCCTCTTTGGATATTAATTATAATCATCTTGATGAGTACCTTGATAATCTTCAAGTAGCGATGCAAACACCTTATGATGATTATGAAAAATTGGGTGTGCAAGTGGATGGCGAATATCGCCAATTAAATGCGAATATACTGCAAGTAGAAAATGAATATTACAGTGGTATTCGACCTAGCGAGTTCCTTGCGCCAGGTGAAACCTCGAGTGAGGCGTTAAGAAAAGAGGGTATTGAATACGTTGAGGTACGCACCCTTGATATCAATCCCTTTTTATCGGTAGGGCTGGATGAAGAACAAGTTCGAGTCTTAGACAGCTTTTTACTGTATTGCTTATTATCAGACAGTGCTGAAATTTCTAGTGAAGAAAATTGTGAAGTTCAGCACAACCAGAAAAAGGTTATTTTAGAAGGACGTAAACCTGGATTAATGTTGCAGCAAGGTGGTCGAGAAATATCATTCGCGGATAAAGCTAAGGCACTATTAAATAAATTATCGGGGACTGCCGATTTATTAGATAGCGCACATTTAGTTAGCGGACATTCGAATACACTCTATAGCGAAGCGCTTGCACAGCAGTTAGTCAAAATTGAACATCCAGAACAGACGCCTTCCGGCATGATTATGGCGGATATGGTTAAAGGTTTTGGTTTTTCGGATTTGATGTTAAAGCAGGCTAAGCGACAGCAGCAATATTTTTTAACGCAGCCATTATCTTATGAGGTGGAAAAAGAATTACAGCAGCAGGCTTTAATTTCATTACAGCAGCAAAAAGACATTGAAGCCCAAGAGACTGATTGCCAAACGACCAAGTCGTTTGAGAATTTCTTACAAGCTATTCAGCTAATGCCAGAATCGGATGTTGAACAATTAAAAGTCGTGGGAGGCAACTGAGTCTAATGGTCCCGTTCATTTCTAAGCTAGCTGTTCGGCTAAATAATCGAGGAATAAACGTACCTTAGGTGACAGGTGCCTATTATGTGGATAAAGTGCCCAGATACCTTCATCAGCTTCACGATTATGCTCTAATAAGGATATTAGCTCGCCATTCTCAATATGGGGCACCACATAATAATCGGGCAGTTGCACGATGCCGATGCCTTTTAACGCTGCATCAACCAAGCCGCGGCCACTATTACAATTCAGATTGCCTTTTATGCGTACGTTGCGGACCTTTCCTTGTTCTTGAAAATGCCAGTAATCCAGAGTGCCCTGTAAGCAATTGTGACGATCTAGTTCAGAGATCGAGTGTGGAATACCAAATGTAGACAGATAAGCCGGTGACGCACAGACATAGAGGGTTCGGGAGGCTAAGCGCTTGGCCATCATGGTTGAATCATTGAGCTTACCTAGGCGAATCGCAAGGTCATAGCCTTCATCGATAAGGTCGACTTTTAAATTGGTCAGATGAAGTTGTACATTGAGGTCAGGGTATTTCGCGATGAAATTATTAAGCAGAGGGGCGATGGATCTTTCACCATAGGTCACGGGGGCGGTAATTTTTAACTTACCGGTTGGGGTGCTTTGTAAGTTCGTCACCATACGCTCAGCCGCATCAAGGCCATCGAGTAGCTGCCGGCATTGTTGGTAATAGGTATTGCCAACTTCTGTGACTGAGACTTTCCGAGTTGTGCGGTGGAATAACTTAGTCATTAGCCGCGTTTCTAGGGCGCTGACTTGTCGACTCACCTGTGCGGTCGATATTCCTAGCTGCTTAGCGGCGGCGGTGAAACTTTCAGCTTCTGCTACTGCGACAAACTCACATACGCCCTCCCAATTAAACATAATACTCTCACACTGCTCAAATGAATAAATGGTCGCTATATACGTGATGACCATGAGTATCAGTTTAACAGTTCAGCTGCGAAACTGTACTTTAGCACGCAGTTTTAGGGGCATAGTTTTAGTGAGTGATTTTAGCGCATGGTTTTGGACTGTCTTTGAGAATTCTCCTCAGTGGCCAGAATGAACACTTGATACTGTTTTTATACCCAGTATTATTTCACTATGAGAAAAGTTTTACACATCGATTGTGATTGTTTTTTCGCTGCAGTCGAAATGAGGGAAAACCCTCAGCTTTGCCATGTTCCTATTGCTATCGGCGGTCACTCTGATCGTCGAGGCGTTATTTCGACTTGCAATTACCCTGCACGAAAATTTGGTATTCACTCCGCCATGGCGACCGCGGCAGCTCTGAAAAAATGCCCTGAGCTTATTCTTTTACCGGGTAATATGGCGCTTTATCGCGAAGTCTCGCAGCAGGTCATGGCGGTTATCCAACGTTATGGTATTGCTTATGAACAGGTCTCTGTTGATGAAGCGTACCTTGAGCTAGATCCTGATGACTCAGCGATTGAGATTGGCAATAAAATTCGGGCCGAGGTTGAAGCTGAAGTGGGGATAACGGTTTCCGTTGGTGCTGCCCCCAATAAATTCTTAGCAAAGGTCGCTAGTGACTGGAATAAACCCAATGGTTTGTTTGCTGTAAAGCCGCATAAAGTGGATGAATTTGTGCAACAGTTAGAAGTGCGAAAAATTCCCGGCATCGGACCTAAAACCGCGGAACGCCTTGCCTCCAAAGGAATTACTCTGTGCTCAGATGCACAATCCTATAGCTTGATTGAACTCGTTCATTTATTTGGACGCACGGGTGCCTCGTTATTTAAACGCTGTCGTGGACTGGATGATAGGGCACTGAGTACCGGTAGAGTTCGAAAGTCGATCAGTGTTGAACATACTTTCTCGAAGGATCTCTATTTGGCCGAAGAGCTGGATTTAGAAGCAGAAGCATTGTGGAATAAATTTTTACAGCGCACTGAAAAAGCCAATATTAATAGCCGTGAACTGGCACCTTTTGTAAAAGTTAAATTTAGCGACTTCAGCCAAACAACGCTCGCCGATCAGCTATTAGAGCCGAGCCTTGATTGTTTTAGGCAATTATTACAGCAAGCACGTTTACGCCATGATAGTGATGAGGTTCAGGGTGTGCGCTTGATAGGAATCGGAGGTCGCTGCCCTGATGTGAGTGAGCAGCAACTGGCGCTTTTTTAGTTAATCGTTTAGCAATTCTATTGGGTTATTTTTCTTGCTGTACGATAGTAGCTGGGAGGATTTCCGGTCCAGCGTTTGAAAGCTTTACGGAAATTTGACGGGTCGTTATAGCCAATCAGGGCCGCTATTTCTTCAATCGGCAGACTGGAAGTATTTAAGTACTCAATCGCCATTTCTTTACGGACTTCATCCAATATCTTTTGATAAGACGTGCTGACTTCTTGTAGGCTCCGGCTTAGCGTTCGAGTACTGGTAGCCAAATGGCTAGCAACGGTTTCAATGGCTGGAAACTGCCCAGGATTACTTAGCAGAATTCGACGTACTTTCACCACGATCCCTTCTCTCGGGCCCATACGCGTTAATATATCGGCACATTGTGACTCTGCCATTTTCGCTGTAGATTCATCTGCCAGCGTCGTCGGTGCATCCATTAGTTCAGTAGAAATTAAAATTTCAGTTCGAGGTTGATCCCAATTAACTGGGCAGCCCTGAAAGAAATCTTCAAATTTATCGGCAAACTCAGGCTTAGGACGATTGATGTTAATCGCTTTAGGCATTACATCAAGACCGGTTAAATAACGTCCTAAACTGATAAAGTTGGCTAGGAAAATATCGCACAACAAATTATAGATATTTTCGATGGGAATGTGGGAGGTTAAACGAATCGAGGTGATATCTTCGTGTTCCGTGACCTCAAAGTTAAAAGCGGGGTCAATTAATACGTGATATTTCAAACCCAAATTAAGTGCTTGGCGTACATTGGCGCAGCTTAAAATGGCATAGCCCAACATACCAAATTGATTGATATTGATGGCATTGCCTAATTCAAGGCCGAGTATTGGCTCATCACAAAGCTTGAGCATGTTATTGGTTAAAATAATAACTTGCTGATACGTCAGTAATGCCTTGGGATCGGAGAAGGCTGCTGGATCAATCGCTGTATTTTCAAGTAGAGAGTCTTGTGAGATGCCTTTTTCTTGCCCTATTTTCACCATGATGGCGGAAATGTTGGCAGGTACTAAGGGCTCGTTGAGACTCCAGGTTCCTCTAATCACCTAGGCAATCCTTTTTTTGTTGTCGCTTTATTTGGAATGGCTTTGATCTGAATAGCGACAGAATGACCGATTTTATAATTTTACACAAGAAAGTCGTGACAGGATTGTGATAACAGGTGGTGATTTACTGGTTGTGGAAGGGGAAGTGAGAGCGGCTTAAAAATCGTCCCCAATCAATGACTTGGGTGGAATTATGATTGCTGAGTAGATTCAGAACAATGTCATTAAGGCCGGGATCATTCTTACGGGCAATAAAAAAAACCAAATCAGAACGACGCCATTCAAACTCGGCAATCTCACATTCAAACTTTGCCTGTTTGAGTAATTGAAATAATTGATAAGCATTCTCGCGTTTCATTAGTAACATCCAGAACCCCGCTCTTAGACGGTCTAACATACGTCCTTGGACAGATTCCACATGAATATTACAGGCAAGGTTATGATCTCTTTGCTGCTGTTTGCATTGTATTAATAACGCCGCGAGATGGCGTGGCTCGTCTTCGTTAAGGTAATAATAGCGTCCATCCCACTCTCGATAACATACATGAAAAGGCTGCTTGGCCACAGGGAAAGCCAGAGTAATGTTACGCTCAAATTCATTATCGGTTTTCTGAGGGATTTGATTGGCTTGCTCTGCCCCGTAGCTTAATAGGTCCGGAAAGTCTTCTTCGCATTGGCTGACTTTAACGCCATTAATTGCGCTAATCGAAAGCGAGCGGGGGTATTCATTCTCTATGCTGAGTTTTTTTAATAATTCGGCTAATGAGTGCCATTGTTTACTGCTAGATATTAAGCTGTCCGCGGCGGCTTGGTGTACATTAATAAGACTTAACCAGCGATGGCAAAGGTAGCTTTTTGGATTGATTTCTTCGATAACCGGTAATTCTATTTCTTTAACCGCATGGCGAGCATACCAACGTGGAAATAGCCGTTGGGCGATTAAATTAATGAATTGTTCTAGATCAAATCCAGAATCTACAGTCTTCTCGTTGTCCACTTAGCCTTCCTAGGTTTTTTGACTATTATTGTATTAATTAAAGCAGTTAAAGGCGATTGTTGATGAAGCAACCTCAAACCTTACCATCGTCACTTAAGATAGCGGCCGAAGTTGATGCAGCTTTAGCGGCGGCTGGATTAACCGGGCCACAAGTAAAGCGTGAAGCGATTCCTTTATATTTTTCATTCATCGAAGAGATGGTGGATGCGGAAGGTCGATTATCATTAAATTTTGACTCTTCTTCTGCGCGAGATATCGCTAAGCACCTTGTAACGTGGGCGGCTGAGAGGGGGATGGATGAGCAAGCGCTATTGGCTTGTATCTCGGAACATCTTGATGAAACGTTATTATTGACCCGTGCTCACGGCACTTTGAGTGATATGAAGCGGCGTAAGCTATTGAATTTGAACCAACAAATAACTGATTTTATTTCGTTGTTTCTGTCTCAGGCCGGTATTAATACCCACAAAGGATTATAACTTTTGGTTTTAAGTGACCTCGTTTCAAGTGGCCTTAAGAGGAAGCGAGAATGGTGCTTATTTACTGGTTTGAGGAAGTTGGCGTGCAGAAGCCATGTTTTGAATAACGATACTCATTTTATCTACTTGTTGACGAATACTGTATGGGATTTCTAGTTCATCGAACTTCGATTTAAAGTTGTCCAATAAATCAACCGCATTAATAGTCTCTTTAGTTTCAGTCAATTGTCGTGCTAATGAGAGTGAGCGCATACCGTTAATATCACTGGCGCCAATAAAACCATAATCATTCAGTTTTGTTTGCAGTTGATTCATTTGCTCGTTATCCAATGCGGTAACGTCAAATTCTTGTGATAGGTATTCTAAGTAAGTGGCACGATTTGAAAGGTGTAGTTCTTCGGGCAGTGAATCTTTATCTTGCTGTGGTAAAACTGAGGTAGGGCTTACCGCTTCGGTCTTTGAAGCATCCTGAGCTTTATTTTGCGCACTGCTTTGAGCGCTAAATGGCTGGTTTTGCATGTAACTGCTGAGACGGTCAAGTATCATGGCACAGCTCCTAATAAGTCAGTTATATCGATGTAATGAATAACTGCAGAAGCCGTGCCAGATAGCGTATTTATAGTATTTTAGGGTTAAAACTTCCAATTGATCATTAAATTAGAGCCTGCTGCGGCAACAAAAAAACGCTGTTGATCGGTTTTTGCCGTTTTTAGCGCGTAGTTTCCGCTCTGGTAAGCGTGTTGTGCTGCCATCATTGCTTGTGGAGTTGTGTAAACTTTGAATTCACTAACTGCAACTCCGGTAGCAAAGGTGAGCCAGCCATCGATAGGGCGCTTATCATCGTAGGCTACGGCTAATCCTGCTAAACCATTCACCAAACCGGCTAATAGGTGGTTGGTCCAGCTCTGTTCATAAGCTTCACGAGCAGCCGCTTTGGCTAGCCAGGCTTCCGCTTGTTGTAATTTAGCGGTTGTTTGAGCGCGAGTCTGACTTTCCATTTGTTGCAGTTCATCACTATAATTATGACTTTTCATCGGGTTCATTAACATGTCAGCCGCGCCTAAAAAGCTGGTGACTGCGCCAACGCTCATGTCGTATTGAAGTTTGTCATCATCAACGGTATTGGCAGCAATTCCTTGCACCGTCGCCGCCGTTCCTAAAAAACCAAACCAACCCCATTGCCACGTCTGGCTATGTTCACGGTTTTGTTCAAACTGTTGTTGGATAAAATCAATTCTCTGTTGTTCATCGGCTTGACTGCTGAATGCTGTCAATAGAGCCAGGGTGAGGGTGATGATACGCATAGCGGTTTCCTAAGTTTTTATTATTGTTTTTTAATATAAAAAAGGCGGCAATTAAAGTGCCGCCCTTTTTAGATTTCCGATGTTAGATTTCAATATTAGGTTTCAATTTAAAGCTGCAAGCTTTAGAACTTCATATTGATACCGGCCGCAAGAGATAATACGTCGGTAGTGACGTCCCCTTTAAGCTGGCTTAAGTTTTGGCTTGGATCTGCAACATTGCCTTGAGCAATTGATCGTTTTTGCTGCAGCGTTTTTTGTAGGCCAAAATCAAACGCTAGGTCTTCGTTCATATCATACGTTAAGCCAAAGGAGATGGCTTTGTAATCATCAAACGCAAAATCTAACTTAGTATTCTCATTTTCAATCGGCGTTTGGTCTAATGCAAAACCGGTACGCAGTTTCAAACTAGGGCTTAGTTGATAAGAGCCGCCTATCGCATAACGATAAGATTCTACCCAGTCATAATTTTGAGGTGTTGCGACACCTTGAATAACAGCATTGCCAGATTTTACCGTTAATTTATCGAAGCTTGACCATTGAGTCCACTGCACATCAGCTTGCAGCGAAAACTTGCCAATACCTTGGTAAAAACTCAAGTTTGCTTGGCTAGGGGTTTCTAACGTTGCCGTTCCTTTCGCTTTAGTATCGGTTAAACCCGCAAGATCACCAAACCCTTCTGCCGCAGTCGGTACATCTAAAGTGGCGTTACCTTGTAGGTTATGACTGATGCGGTTTTTGTAATGTAAACCGAGACGGCTTTCAGGACTGAACTCGTACAACATCCCCGCAGTGAAGCCAATGTTTAAGTCATCACCTTTCATTTCGAACTGGCTGTCGTAAGTTGTATCACCCACGCTGGTGATACCTAGACCGGCACAGTTGAACGGTGTGAGATCACCTTGTGCTTCTGCGCCGAAGCACAAAGCGCTAGTATTCACAGATTGAGCGACGGTCGCGCTTAGGTATTGCATAATCATGCTAATACCTAGAGATAAATTGTCGCTGACTTTAAAGCCTAAAGCGGTTCCGAAATCAATGCCAGTGATACTGCTTTCGGTGGCGAAGTAACGTCCTACCGAATCATTACCAAAATCAGTGCCGGTTGCATAAGGTGCATTTAAATAAGCACCAAAGACAAAGTTATCACTCATGGGGGCTGAGAAATAGATAGACGGTAAAACATCAAAAGCCTCGGCGCTGACGTCTTTACCACTGACATTATCTGCGTCTTCTTGCAGGGTGCTTGAAGTCCCTTCAAATTCTGACTTAACCGAAATGGCTGAAAGGTTAATCGTTAGTTGCTTTTGCTTTAAGCGGGTGAGGCCCGCAGGGTTATAAAAAGCGGTTGATGCATCATCGGCTTGAGCGGCGCCGCCTGAGAAAGCATCACCTAAACGTAGGGCTGATTGTTCATCGACATAGAAACCTTGTGCGAGGGCTAACGGTGCGCTGATGAGGCCTATTGCTAGGGCAAGTGTTTTTTTTATCATGATAAAGCTCCGTAATCTTTGGAATAAACGGTTAAGGCACTGGAAATTTATTTTTTTGTTTGTGTACCATCGTTCTACTTTTATCAGAACAGTCGTGAACTTGCTAGTATTTAGTACGGCAATAGCTCACACTAAAGAATGAAAAGTGCTTACTGGTACCTTTGTTCGGATGATAACTATGTAGTTTGTATGTCATTCTGCATGATAATGTCAGTAATGATTAAAGATTTTTTTGTGTTCGAGGAGCAGGATGTCGCAGTTACCAGATTCATCATTGAGTTCAAAGCCGAATAGCGCGGTAAAATATCAAGGGCGTAAAACCAGTCGTGCCGGCAGTGAGCAGCGTCGACGTTTGATTTTGGAAGCTGCACTTAGAATTGTGATTCGAGAAGGCGTGCGTGGAATTCGCCACCGTGCGGTTGCTAAAGAAGCAGAAGTGCCACTTGCCGCGACGACGTATTATTTTAAAGATATCCAAGAGCTAATTAACGATACCTTTACCCTATATGCCGAGCAATCATTAGACGTGGTGAATCAGTTTTCAATGCGTTTGTATGAGCCATTAACCGGTGGCGAAGGTAAGTCATTTGTTGAAGCCATGGCCAATGCTGAGAATATGTCAGAAATCATTGCTGACAACATGACGCAATATGTCGTGGAACAAATCACCCAGCATCGTGAAGCGTTAATTGCTGAGCAGGCATTTCGATACGAAGCGATTTTAAACCCTCATTTGCGTAAATTGGGTCAGGTCCATAAGGTGGCTCTGATGCAAAAGTTAACGGATTTATTGGGTATTATGCAATCACCTAACCCAGCCGCGGATGCTACGATCGTAATTTCGGTATTACACAGAATTGAATATGAAGGATTATTGGTCGAACCAGAAAATTTAGATCAAGCGGGTATTCGTGCAACACTTTCACGTCAGTTAAACCTAATGCTTAATTCTAGGGCCTAATATTAAAGCACAACGTTGCAATTATATTGACTAAGCCCTCGCTCATGAGGGCTTTTTTATGCCTGGGCATTTATACCCACTTCTTATTTTTGAGTCTTATGCTTGAAAGCTAATCTCTGTAATCATTTCGGCAATTGCCAAGCTTGCAGTCAGACCCGGACTCTCGATACCGAACAAATTAATTAATCCTGATATTGAGTGTTGTTTATCGGTCTGAATTATAAAATCTTTCGCACTCTCATCTGGCCCTGTTAATTTGGGACGAATGCCGCAATAGCTAGCAACCAACTTATTCGAGTCAATACTTGGAAAGTATTGCTGAATAGCGTGAATGAAATCTATTTTACGCTTCTCATTAGATGAATAATCTAACGTGGTAATAAATTCAACATCCGGGCCAAAGCGCACTTGCCCAGATAAATCGAGCGTAGCATGTATGCCTAATCCTGTGTTGTTGCTATGGGGAACTGGATAAATTAAGTGAGAGAAGGGCGCTTTAGTTTGGTAACTAAAATATTGACCGCGGCAATAATGATATTGAGGAATTAAACGCTGTGAATTCGAGGTGCTTGTCAGCGCGGCAATATCTTTCGCCACTTCTGGCGCATGAAGCCCCGCACTATTAATCAATTGTTGGCAGCTGAAGTCGAAAGGGCCATCAGTAGTATTCACTCGAACATGGAAACCTTGAGACGTTTGTTCGGCCGTTAAAAAATGAGTGTTAGGGCTGTATAAAACCCCTTGTTGTTCTGCAAGGTTGAGTAAGGTTTGCATATATTGGTGACTATCAATGATCCCCGTATTAGGGGATACCAAGGCCGCTTTTGCCAGCACGTTAGGCTCTAGAGCATGACATTTTGTTTGATTGATTAAATTGAGCGTGACGTTATTTTTTTTAGCGTTGCTCTGTATCGCTTCAAGCTGCTTAATATCACTTTCATCATGGGCAATGATCAACTTGCCAATACGCTTATAAGGTACAGAATATTGTTGACAAAACTGATAAAGCAACTTGCTACCTTTAAAGCAAAGTTCTGCCTTTAAACTATTTTCTGGGTAATAGATACCGGCATGAATGACTTCGCTATTGCGGCTACTGGTTTCACTGCCAAATTGGAGGTGAGATTCAATTAAAAGTATTTTAGCCTGAGGCAAGCGTTGACTGAGTTTAAATGCGATCGCAAGGCCTACGACGCCAGCACCGATAATACAGTGATCAAAGTTTTCCATAAAGTTGGCGATCTTTTAATAGCAAGGTAGAGTGATTGTAAACCGCCATGCTAAAAAGGAAAGCACTATGAAAAAAGTGTCAAGAGAATCGATCTGGGTTCGCAACTTGTTAACGATAGAGCGCTGGGGGAATCGTTTACCGGCACCGGCTTTATTATTTCTCTATTTAATTATTGCGATTGTCATTATTTCTGCAGTCTGTCAGATGCTGGTGGTTGAAGGTATTCATCCTTCAACCAAAGAGGTGCTGCAGGTTAATTCCTTATTATCCTTTGATGCGCTCCGTTGGTGGCTACAAAATGCAGTCAAAAACTTTATCACCTTTGCGCCTGTAGGTCCGGTATTAGTTGTCATGCTGGGTTTGGGGATTGCTGAACACAGTGGTTTTTTATCGGCGTTATTACGGCGCTTATTACACGGTTTACCGGCGAGCGCATTAACCTTTGGCACCGTTATGATCGGTGTATTATCGAGCATCGCGGTTGATGCGGGTTATGTCGTTGCCATTCCTTTAAGTGGCATTATTTTTTCATTAGCAGGGCGTTCACCTCTCGCCGGTATCGTCGCCTGTTTTGCGGGTGTCTCGGGAGGCTTCAGTGCCAACTTAATGGTGGGTCCAGTGGATGCTATTTTAGCGGGGATCAGCAGTGAAGCGGCACAACTAATTGATGCCGATTATCAGGTTAGCCCGCTAGCAAATTATTATTTTATGATTGTCTCTACGTTTGTTATTAGCGTGGTCGCAACGGTTGTGACTCATAAATGGGTGGAGCCTGCGTTAGCTAAAATGCCTGTAACCTATTTAAAACAAAAGGATAATCCCAACTTATTATTAACGCCGCGTGAGAATAAAGCGCTTAAGGTTTCTGTCGGTATTTTACTTCTGACTATGCTTTTGATTGCAGTGATGGTCATTCCTGAAAATGGCGTATTACGTGATGCTGAGACGGGCAGTATTGTACGTTCGCCCTTTATGTCAGGGCTGGTGGTTTTGATCGCGATCTTGGCAGGATTAGCAGGGGTTGTTTACGGTCGAATCAGTGGTGTCTACCAGCGCTATGATCAGGTAGTCGAGGGGATGGAAGACGCGATGAAAACCCTAGCAGGCTATTTGGTACTGATGTTTTTTGCGGCACAATTTGTCAGCCTTTTTAGCTGGAGTAATCTTGGCGCTGTATTAGCCGTCAACGGCGCTGGCTTCTTGCAAAATTTGCAATTGCCTATGTTATTAAATCTGGTGTTATTCGTCTTTATGGCAGCGTCGATTAACTTAGTAGTGGGCAGTGCTTCTGCTAAATGGGCGGTATTGGCGCCGGTATTTGTACCTATGCTAATGCTCAATGGCATATCCCCAGAAATTACCCAGACGGCATATCGTATCGGCGATTCAAGTACCAATATAATAACGCCATTAATGCCGTATTTTCCTTTGGTAGTGGCGTTAATGCAGCGTTATGCGAGTAATGTGGGTGTAGGTACTTTGGTGGCCTTAATGCTGCCTTATTCGCTAGCCTTCCTGTTGGTTTGGTCGGTGATGTTGGCTCTTTGGGTCGGCATTGGTTGGCCGCTAGGGCCACTGTGATTGTTTTAGCTTAGTCAGGATGGAAGTTTCACTGATAAGGTAAGAGCTGAATGCGCTTACCTTAATTGTCTGAGCTTGTAGTGATCAACTAGCCTTCTAATTTCTCAACGCATTCATAGTGACCAGGGTTTGTTCTGCAGCGCAGCTTGAATAGAATTTTAAGCATACGCGCATCGTAGATGCCCTCATTTTTTAATTCAATACGGACTTGGCGTAGCATCTCTTTGTACTTTTCCTGCTTCTCTTTGGACAAGTCTACCCAGTATTTTTTAGGGATGTTCTTTTCGGCTGCAAGAATGTGTTCTAGTGCTTTATTGAAATTCTGGTAAGCGTATTCACGACTTTTTTGTCCAAACTGATCTGGGAAACGATCTTTTCGTAAGATTAACTGGCCATTCATTTGGGCCAGGTTAAAACGCAATATGCCGCCTTTATCGCCCATGCCTTTGTACATTTCAAAAGGTTCATAAGCAATGGCTGGAGCGTAGGCCAGATCAACAAAGCCATTATTAAAGCGAGGAGCAAAGGTCGCAATGCTAACCGGAACCATAGTTGCACCAATGTGCTTAACCACCTTGATCGAGGCGACATCATAATCGATGGTGGCAAGACGTTTGCCGGCAGCGGCTTCTACCGAATTGATCGCTTTATCGCGGACGAATACAAAGACAGCACCGGCAGGCATGATGCCAGCGACTTCGTAGTTACCCTCAATCATATATTTATTGGCTTTAGGGTTGGCTAGCATGCCTACGAGCTTGCGCATCTGTTCGTAGTTATCAATAGCACCGACGGCTTCAATAGTGGCAGTAAACTTGTTAAATGGGCGTATGCGTGTGCCTGTTAAGCCTACGGCATCGCAATGTCCTGCTTTGAAATCGGCTAAGGCGACGGCTTCATTAGTATGAACCTGTAAATCGAGCTTTACTCCCCATTCGAGTGCCATGGCTTTGTAATCAACCATACCTTGGTAGGCTGGTCCTTTCTGGCCAATAGGATCAAACACACAGAAGCTGCGGGTTGGTAGCTCTTTGGCCTGTATAGAAAGGCTGGTTAGGCATAGAGAGAGCAGGAAAATAAACGGATTAGAGAATTGTCTTATGATATGCATAGTTTTTATCAGCCACTTAGGGTCATTATTATTCTTGGCGCTATGATAATCAAAAATAGCTAAGTCTGTCCTGTTAATTTTAGATTAAGCGGTATTCATTGCATTGATCTAGCTGGTATTCGTGGTATTGAATGGTTAGTATGGCGCCGACTTTTTATCGGTGTAATTTAGGGTGCTATATGACAACAGAACAATTTGAAACTTGGTCACTTTATATCGGTATAGCGGTACTGATTTCCTTTATGTTTTTCATTATTTATGATTTAGGAAAGAAGTCGGGCGCCGGCAAGTTTGGTAATTTTATCTTGTTCCTAGCGCTAGGATTAGGTATGGCGGGTTTTATGATTAAGCTCGTTCTACAGTTTTTTATGGAATAGCAATAATTTGTCTTTTAAAGGCTGACTAATGCGGCTTTTAATCGAGCAAACATGATTTGAGTTAAGTCTTTTTATCTGCAGCGCTCTACACTGTATAAAAAGGAGATCTTTATGGCTGATAAAAAACTACACCAATTATTAACTCAAGTGCATGAACAACTGCAGCAGCAGGATAGTCTAGATGACGAAAGCCAAGCGTTATTGCAGCAAGTCCTTAGCGACGTGAAAACAGCGTCTGGGGAAGGTAATCTAAACGAGATACAGCAGGATTTATCCGAACGTATTGAGCAGCAAGCGGTTCAGTTTGAGCAAGCCCACCCAACGTTAGCGGAAATCCTACGTCAGATTATGGATACCCTCGGTCGAATCGGAGTATAAGGAGCACGCTGTAATGCGCCACATGCCAACATTAACTGAGGTAATGACACCTTTTCCTCAGTTGGTCGAAGAATCGATGTTAATTAATGATGCTATTCAGCTGATGGCAGATAAAGCATTCAATCACCTGCCGGTAGTGCTTGAGCATGATGTGGTCGGTTTATTATCGACCACCGATATTAAGCTGGCACAGATGCCAGGGCACCGAACAACCGAATTTACCGAGCTAACGGTCGGTGATATTTGTCGGCGACGCATCTATTTAGTCGATCTGCATGTCCGCTTAGATGAGGTACTGGATCAAATGGCGGCTGAAGCGTGGGAAGCGGCAGTGGTATTACGCGAAGGACGCTTAGCCGGAATTTTTACCAGCCATGATGCCTGTCGGGCTTTTTCTCACTGGCTGCAAAAAGAGTATTTACCAGATGACGACCCAGGCGTTGCTTAATATAGAGATTATCTAATACCAGAGGCTGCATAAATGGAGCACTCCCTAGCTACTTTCCCGCACCTAATTAGGGCCTCGGAGTCTTAATGTGGCTTAAAAAGAGGCAAATTACTGCGTTATTTGTTCATAAAGTCATTAATTTTAGCTATTTCAGCGGTCTTCAACTATTGGTATGAAAGTTGCGATACAAGACTCATCACTAACGGAGGTGAGTCTATGTATGATGTAGCTAAAATTCAAAACTACCGACATGCTATTAACAAAATCGATGTTCCTACTGATTGGATGGCACAGCTTAGTGCTGTTCTGGAAGGACGTCAGAATGATGACCAAACCATTCAGAAACTGTTAAAGTTGATGGTGAGTATGACCACGATTGAGAACATCAGTATCGCCACTCCTGATACGTCAAATCGTTTTCAAGCTAAACATTGCTCTCGCCAAATCGAAAATGGTGTTTACAGCTTCGCGGTCCAGCATTCTTTATGCCGTGCTTTTGAGTCGGGTTCGGTTTTGGTTATTCGAGAAGGTTCTGAGCGCGCTGAAGCGTTTAACCGAGAAGCAATAACACCGCTAGATTTTAGCCATAGAGATCATTGCTTATTGGTGCCTTTACGCTTGCGCCAAACAACCCTTGCGGTATTAGTACTCGATCTACGTCATGTATTAGCCGGCAGCTTACCTTTGCAAGAGTTGTGGTTTGTCTGCGCTCAGCTAGCGCATACCATGGCGACTCAAGTAGTCCCTAATTTTCAAACGTTATATTCACGTCCTTATCAACGGGTTAATGAGAGTGAGTTAGGCGCCATTCAGAAAACGGTTGAAAAATGTGGTGGTAATAAAACCATGGCTGCTAAAATCCTGGGTTTAACACCTCGTCAACTGCGTTACCGTTTATCTAAACTGTCTTAATAATAAAAACGAATAATTAGACGTTCGACCTCCTTTAAAGCCTAGATATAATTTAGGCTTTTTCCGTTATTCCCCACCCTCGTTTCCATCGCTGCCAGCTGATAGACTGCTATTATTAAGCTAGGTCATGAAATATTACACATCAAATTTATGGCGTCAGTATTCAGATGGAGTATCACCATGGAATGGTTTCGAATTCCTCAGCAAAGAGTCTCAGCGTACATTGGTATTGTGCTGTCAGCCTATTTGATATTTTTAGGCCTGAGCATTAATTCAAATGATAACCATTGGTTAAATCGTCTTGATTTTCTTTTTTATGATACCCGTTTTAATGCGTCACTTTCTTTATCTGAACAAGGGGCTAATAAGGCGAGCCAAAGTCAGCAGGGTGAAACTGAAGAACACAAAATCGTTATTTTGGATATTGATGAGCAGTCATTAGCCAATGAAGGGCGCTGGCCTTGGAGTCGACATAAATTAGCAGAGTTAGTGAGTCTGCTGGCTGAGTACGGTGCTATTGTTGTGGCCTTTGATGTGGTTTTTTCTGAGCCAGAAAGAAACCCCGTTAATGAAGTAAATCAACACTTAAGTGCGAATAAAATTGACTGGGAAATCCCTAAGTATTGGTTGGATATTGCCGATGGTGATAAGGATTTTTCCCGCCATATTGGCGACATGGATGTGGTGCTCGGTTATTTTTTTCAAGATCAAGTTAATATTCAAGTTGGGGAGCTACCTGCCCCCGGTTATCAATTAACTGCAGAGCAAAAGAGTGGTTTAGTCTCTATTACTAAACCAGGTTACGCTGCGAACCTAGCAATGTTACAGCAAGCAGCGGCGGGAGCAGGTTTTGTTTCTACTTTTGCTGATGCCGATGGTGTTATACGCCGCTCCCCTTTAGTTATTCGCCATGGTGATTCACTTTATCCATCCTTATCTTTGGCGACGGTCATGAGCTATTTGTTTGTTAATAATATTGAGGTGAAGACATTACCTTTGGGTGATGTTGAAGTCATGACATCAATTGCAGCAGGAGGACAAGAGGCGCGAACGGATGTTAATGGTCAGGTTATTATTCCTTTTAGAGGCCAGCAACATAGCTTTCCTTATATCTCTGTGACGGATGTATTACAGAAAAAAACTGCAGCGACAGCATTAGAGGGTGCCATTGTTTTAGTCGGAACATCGGCTATTGGGCTCGCCGACTTAAGAGCAACCCCTGTTGGCACCCAATACCCAGGTGTTGAAGTTCATGCCAATATTATCCGTTCTTTATTATCGGGAGAGTTCCCTTATCGACCCGAGTGGGAGGCGGGCTTAACGTTGTCTATTCTGGTATTTTTAGGGGCGCTGTTATCCTTATGGTTACCTAAGCTGGGGCCCGTCGCTTCAGTGATATTAAGCTTACTGACTTTAACGATTATTATCAGTGGTAACTTTTATTTGTGGCATTTTTATCGTTTAGATCTACCTATTGCGAGTACGGTTTTGCTGATTTTAACGCTAACACTGTTAAATTTGGCGTATGGCTATTTTCGTGAAAATGCCAGCCGTCGACTATTAAAAGGCATGTTTAATCAATATGTTCCGCAAGCACATATTGAACGCATGTTAGCAGACCCAGAGGCTTATCAGTTTTCGGGTGAGAGTAAGGAGTTAACCGTTTTGTTTGCAGATATTCGAAGCTTCACTACGATATCAGAGCATTTATCCGCAGCAGATTTAAAAGCGATGCTGAATCAATATTTCACCCCGATTACTAAAATTATTTTTGATAATGACGGGACGATTGATAAATACGTAGGGGACATGGTAATGGCATTTTGGGGCGCGCCGATTGACGATGATCAGCATGCTCAACATGGAATTATAGCCGCTCTAGAAATGCAACGAGTGACGCAAGAAATCAGTGCCGACTTTATCACCCGAGGATTACCTGAGATAAAAATTGGCGTTGGCCTAAATACTGGGATTATGAATGTGGGAGACATGGGGTCCTCTTATCGTAGAGCTTATACTGTGCTGGGTGATGCAGTTAACTTAGGATCACGCTTAGAAAGCATTACTAAATTTTATGGTGCCGATATCTTAGTCGGTGAACGTACTGCCGAGCTATGCCCAGATATTACTTTTGCTTTTATTGATCGTATTCAAGTAAAAGGAAAAGACGAGCCGATTGCTGTTTATCAGCCGCTGGGTCTCACAACGCAAGTCACACAAAAACAAAAAGAGGAGGTAGCTCGCTTCTCTGTCGTCTATGCTGAATACTTACAGCAATCTTGGGTAAGTGCACTTAGTAAGTTGGATGATTTAAAAAGAGATTTTCCAGAATCAAAAATTTATCAGGTCTATATTGATAGAATCCAAAACTTACGTGAGCAAGAACTCACGCAAAAGTGGGATGGTGTCTTTAGACATACCAGAAAATAGCTAGATTACTGACCAATTGATTGCCCTATTTGAAGTATGATAACCCCCGCAGCATTATTCGCTCCATCGGTAGTTGAAATATCAAATCCGCCGGTAAAAGTATCGATGGCGGTACTGCCAGGACGTGGCGCTAACAAAAGCCCATTGAGAGTACCACTGGCTTGGCTTTGACTTTCACTGGAGATATTAGTGAGTTGTCCTACTAAGTTATCGACATTAATACTAGCGCCATTTATTTGCCCTGTGCTAGCGGACATGTTCCATGTCTGATCAACTCGAATATCATTATTTGTATCAATATCCACATCAAGGGAAATATTACTAATTGTGTAATTACCTGAGCTGGCCGAGAGGTCAAATTGTGTATTTACATTGATGACATTGCCTAAATTACTGCTAGCAATGAAATCGGTCTTGCCGGTACCACTTAAATCAATATTACTTGAAGAAAATGTCATCGTGCCATCGATAATACCGGTATTCAATTCTGCTAAGGTCGCGGGCTGAGCGAGCATATAAAACAAATTTTTCTCGAGGGGGGTGAAATCTAGGTTGTTATTAAACTCGGTAAATCGTTGAATGGGATTTTCACTGCTTCCTTGCCAAATTCCCCAGCTCACTTGGTCACTCCAAGGCTGACTGTTACTAAAATCGGCTTCAGGGGCATTACCGCGGCGTATCGTTTCATAGCTTTGAGTGCCATCTGCAGCAACGTTCGGTGCAAGAAAAAAGATCTCGCCGCTGCCATCTGTATTTAATGCAATGGAGAGGTTGGAATTATTATTGCCGATAAGAATAGCCAGAGTATTTTCAGCGATCAATTGATCCCTTTCTAAGTTGGTTAAACGTAGATCAGGACTGATACTGGGTGTTTGAGTATCTGGATCATCCGGATCTGGAATTGTTGGATCTGTTTCTGAATCAGAGTCAGTAGGGTCAGTTTCTGCTGTTGTGAAACTATCACTTTCTTTAACGGCTTCGTCAGGACGGCCCTCTTTTTCAAACGGACTAGGGATTGTATTAGTTGCCGGGCCTGGCTCTACTTGTGCTGTATCATTAGGTGATTGTTTATTATCATTGCTGCTAAATTCTTGTGTCGAATTATTAGCCTTGTCATTTTCAGTGCTAGCGTCTCCTTTGGTTTGAGGTGTTGGGGGAGAGAATGTTTCAGGAGGTGTTAACAAGCCAGTAAATGCTCCTCCGGCTGATATTTCTCCGAAATCGAAGTTAGAGTTTAAGCCTAAGTCAAACTGGCCTTGGGCAGTATCTAAGGAAATTCCGCCTTTCCAAACTCCGGCTATAATTTTATCAAAAGAAATTTGCACGTCATAAAGAGTACCGCGGATTCCGATACTGGCGACAGGGGTATTGACCTTGTAGGCCTCTTTATTACCTTTACCAATTTTCCCAGTAAGTGTTCTAAAACCGCCGGCGACTAACTCCATTAAAATCTGATTATCTTTATCGTTAACTTCAGAATACACATAGGCTTTAATGTTTAATTCTGATTCAGCCTTAAGCGCTAATAGAGCATTATCAATAAAACGAATTTGTACCTTGCTGTCTATTCCCGTTTTAATAATTTCATGACTATAAATAGAATCTCGACGTTTTAGTTGACGTTTTACACCCTTATTATTGATCGCTTGGACATCACCACGAGCCATAATAATACGACCTGCAATATCGGCAGCCATTACAGGCTGAGTGAATAGTGAGGCGCTAAAAATTAAGCTAAGAAAGCATAGCGATAGAAAACGCTTGTATGAGAAGGCTTGGCATTGTTGCATATTGAGTGCTCCTTTTATTTAAACGTTAGGGTTAAACCCGTTTCAATTAAGGTACGCTGGTAATTGTACAGTTTGAGGTTACTTTGGTTTTGGCTGTGATTAATCTGCAGTTTAATGGCCGTATTAGGCAAGAGACTATAAACCCAGCCTGTGGTGAATTGGATAATGTCGTCTACCCGCTTATCGCCGGCAAAGAATATGTCATCACTGGCAAAATCAGCAGAATAAGTATTGTTGCGGAAACTTGCTAAAGCGTAGATTTGCTGATTTTCTGTTAGTCCTTGCCGGGCCTGATAGGCCAAGCTGTAATAATCACTACCTTGAAAATCATTCACACTGTCTTTCGCAATGTTACTGCCCAGACTGATTTGTAGGTTTTGTAAAAAACCATCACTATTATGATGAATTCCCAGCTTGCTTTGCCATTGGTTGAAATCTAGTGCATCGTTTTGATTATTATTTTGCTGGCCAGCTTCCAGCTCAGTATGGGCTTTCCAATAGGGTGCGAAATGCCATTGCCAGCGCGCGTTTGCCAGTAGTTGATTTTGTAAGCTTTCTCCCGCTAACCAATATTGGCGAGTAATACCGCCCAAGCGAAAGTTATGGTTACCGCGCAAGAGCGTGAAACCCCCGATTAATGATAAATTGGTAAGGTCATAGTCACTATTAACGGAATTGTCTTTTTGCGATGCCGATAATCTAGCATCGATTCTGGAGCGTTTGGATAGCGGTTGCTGGTAATTTCCGTAACCCCTTAATTGATAATAACTGCTGGCTTGTGTTTTTTGTTCATCGACTAAAATCAAGGATCCCCTTAATACAGGGACGTTGTCTTCATAAAAGGTCGCATTAATCGCATCAATATCAGCCGCGGCATTAATATTTGAGTCATACCCTAAAGCAATGCCTGCTCCTGCAGTCAATGATTGGCTGACTTGCTGTTTTTGCTCTGCAATACGATTTAGAAAGCGCGCTATATGATGCTTCACTTCTTCTGGCGGATTATTGGTCGCGACTTGGTTAAATTCACGCTCGGCTGCGGGTAAATTGTTTAAGAAAAAATAACAGCGTGCCAATTCAAGGCGAAAGCGTTGGTTGTTTGGATATGTTTCTAATAAACGCTCGAAAGGAAATAATGCCTGATTGTAGTATCCAGCTTGGGCTGCCGCTAAGCCAAAATTGAAATCAAACTGTTCATCACCTTCCCAGACATCATACATGCTTAGACCTAATTGATAGGCGAGGGCAAATTTACTTTCTTCAATCAGCTTTATTAATGGCTGCAGCTGAGAGCCTACTTTAGTTTCAGCTATGGGTTCAGCTATGGGTTCAGCTATGGGTTCAGCTATGGGTTCAGCTATGGGTTCAACTGTGGGTTCAACGGTGGGTTCAGTAACCTCTGTGGTGCTTGTTTCACTGTTACTGGCTTTGTCAGAGGTTTCCTCATCAGCGGCATAGATTGGAGAACTCAGTATACTGAAAGCAATAAAAGAGGCTAACAAACGTCCATTCACAATATTCATCCTATCGGCAGTGAAATAAAAATTATTTGAAAATACTGCACTAAGTATGGCTTAAAAAACTATCCTTACTAATACAAGGATCACAGTTGAAGTGACTTTTGCAAGTAAGTCAGGAATAAGTATGAAAAATACAGCAGGACTAAGCCATACTCATATTCAAATGGTGTTACAAAAAATCCCTTTTTTTAGAGGTTTTGTACCCGATGAGCGTGAGCGACTAGCGAATGAGAAGGATAGCTTTGTGGTTGCCAAGCCTAATGAGATTATTGTATTAAAAGGATCTATGGAGAGGTCTTTTTATATTTTATTGTCTGGTGTTGTTGAGGTCATGGATAGTCAGGGAGAAAACTCTCTGTTTGAATTAAGTCCAGGAGAGTTTTTCGGTGAAATCAGCTTTCTTGCTGAAACACCTAGAACGTCTAGCGTGCGAGCGCAGGGAATCTGTATATTAATGAGAATCGATCAGCAGTTAATGAGTCAATTGCGTGCAGAAATAAGAGAGAAAATAAAGGATCAGCTCATTGGTAAGCTGCTGCAAAGAATTTTATCTAAGGGGTGAAACCTAGTGCTTAACGGTTATTTGATCTAGATCAAGTTTTCTATTTGATCTATCAATATGACATCGAAAGATTGATCCATATCAAATGTTAATTTCAGCTGCTTGCTAATCTAACTGCATCAAGTCATTTAGCAATAACCCTACGTAGTTATGTTATTGCGATTCACTAAACATTAGAGGTGCTAGTTATGTATATGGATGAAGTTGTTTTTGCCGGATTATTAATCGTATGCCTAACTTGCGGCTTCTTCGGTCTATTTTATGCAATGATCAGACGAGATATTGCAAAAAAAGGCACCGGTGCCCCAGATTCTAAACCGACTGTTTAGTTAACCCCTTTTCTGTGCTGAAGTACCTTGCTCGGGCCTCAAAATATTTTGATGGCCCTTTTTTTATTTTATAATTTTATAAAACCTTCATAATAGCGGCATAATTCTTTGGATTGTTCTTATGCAGCGCATTACTCTTTGTCTTTTGTCTTTTCTTTTACTCTCCAGTATTGTCAATGCCGACGCTACCATTAAGGCTCAGGATGGTGATGAGAATGCTTGGTATAAGCAAGGAAACAGTTGGCTAAAAAATAAAGTTAACTATCTTCAGTCCCAATCCTCTTCTGAAAAATCTCCGGCAAAAAACATCATCTTATTCGTCGGTGATGGTATGAGTATTACCACACTAACCGCTGCTAGAATTTGGCAAGGTCAGCAGCAAGGGAAGCTGGGTGAAGAGCACTTTTTACACTTTGAACATTTCCCGCATACCGCTTTCATTAAAACTTATAACATTAACCAACAAACCCCTGATTCAGCGGGCACGATGAGTGCGATGATGACAGGTATTAAAACCCGTGCAGGTGTCATTAGCATAGGACCTGAACAAGATAGAACAGACTGCAAAGGCAGTGAGCAACATCATCAGCAAACATTATTAGAGTGGGGCCATAAAGAAGGTTTTGATACCGGTATCGTCACCACTGCCCGCTTGACCCATGCAACGCCCGCGGCAACGTATGCACACAGCCCTGATCGAGGCTGGGAAGGCGATTACGATCGACATCCCAATGCGTATTGGTATGGCTGCGACTCTATTGCTAAACAACTGGTTAAGCGTGCTTTTCCAGCAGGTTTGGATCTCGCTTTGGGAGGCGGCAGTTCTCGGCTTAAGGATTATTACGATTCGTTTAATCAGCAGTTCCCTTTAGGGCATCTTTTGCAAAACCAACAAGAATTACTGGAATGGGATCTCGCAAGAGAGCAAGGAACTCAATTAGGCTCTGTGCTAGGGGTTTTTTCATCAGGGCATATGGCTTTTGAGCTGGATCGAACTCCTGAGCAGCCTTCGCTAAAGCAGATGACGAGTAAAGCGATTGAATATTTTCAGCGCCGTGGTGAAAGTTACTTATTAGTTATCGAAAGTGCGCGTATTGATCATGCCCATCACAAAGGAAATGCTGCGCGAGCGTTAGCGGAAACTGCCATGTTAGCGGATAGCGTTCAGCTTGCCGATGAGATGACGGCTGATGACGATACCCTGATTGTTGTCACTGCAGATCATAGCCATACTTTGATGCTGGCGGGCTACCCTAAACGAGGTAATCCTATTCTGGGTATATCAAAAAATCAGAACAATGAAGTCGTCCTCGCCAATGATGGTTTACCCTATACCAGTTTGGGCTATGCCAACGGAAAAAATCATGGGAGAGCGCTCACAGCAGAGCAATTTTCTCAGAGTGAAGATCCTGACTTTCATCAAGAAGTCGGTATTGCATTAAAATCAGAGACCCATGGTAGTGATGATGTTGCCTTGCATGCTAAAGGTCCAGGGGCTTATCTATTTTCAGGTCTAATGGAGCAGAACGAGATTTTTCATACTCTGTTACAAGCGCTTTCCCGCGATGACTTATCAGCAAAGGAGTCTCAATAATGAAATTTATTATTGTGGGTAGTATCGCGCTATTGTTGTCTTCTTGTTCTTCTGAATTATCGTTCAAAACGGCTATTAAAGATTCCCGCAGTGCTGAGCAGTGGTACCAGCAGGGAAAGGATAAAGTTGCACAGAGAAAGGCAGAGCTTACTCACTCTAGGCAACTAAAATCAGATACCGTATCCGCGAATATAGCACCCTCGAATAAAGCCTCCGCTGCAGAAGCCAAAGCGAAAAATATCATCTTTGTACTGGGAGATGGCATGGGAGTGAGTACGCTTACCGCGGCAAGAATTTTCGTTGGCCAACAGCAAGGGTTATTAGGCGAGGAATTTGCACTGAGCTTTGAACAATTTCCTTATTCAGCCTTGATCAAAACCTACAATGTCGATCTACAAACTCCTGATTCTGCTGGCACCATGTCAGCGCTGATGACAGGGATAAAAACCAATGAAGGCATTATAAGTTTAACCGACTCCGTACAAAGAGCCGATTGCAGTTCGATGCCAAAGAAAATCATTCCCACATTTATCGACCTTGCCAAAGCTCACGGTAAAAGTACTGCCATGATCACTACAGCGAGGGTGACTCATGCAACGCCTGCGGTGACTTATGCCCACAGTGTGGATCGAAATTGGGAGAGTGATGAGGCTATTCCAAACGCTGAGCAAGCGTTGGGTTGTACGGACATAGCGAGTCAGTTTATTAATAATAATCAGCACTCTTTGGACATTCTTTTAGGCGGCGGGCGTCGCCACTTTTTGCCAAAAGAAAGCGGTGGTAAGCGCAGTGATAAACGGAATTTGATCGAAGAATGGCAGCAGCAAGGGCGGTACGCATCAACACTGCTTGAATTAGAAGCGATGGCAGAGGATGCTGACAATAACCCAGATAACATGAAACCTTGGTTAGGCTTATTCTCTAATTCGCATATGGATTATGCCTACCAACGTCCTGTTGAGCAGCCTTCGTTAAAACAAATGACCGCAGTCGTTCTTAATAGGCTGGAAAAGAACAAGCAGGGTTATGCCTTGGTGATTGAAGCAGGGCGAATTGATCATGGACATCACGATGGCACCGCGTATAAAGCGCTAACCGAAACCCAAGAGCTGCATGAAACAGTGGCTTGGCTATTAACTCAGGTTGATACTCGTGAAACATTAATTGTGGTAACTGCCGATCATAGTCATACCTTGACCTTGGCTGGGTATGCTACGCGGGGCAACCCGATACTTGGGAATGTTGTGGGGAATGATGCTCGGGGTTATCCAGCAGAAAGCGCCAGCGTGGATCTGACAGGAAATTCCTATACGTCACTGGGCTACCGCGACGGCCCCGGCGCAATTCACTCCGAGCGCGACTCAGGCACTGAAGGTCTAGAAAAAACGGCCCCTAACTATCGACAAGCCGCGCTCGTGCCTATGGACTATGAAACCCATGGAGGGGAAGATGTCGCCTTGTATGCCATCGGCCCTCAATCTCAACTGTTTTCTGGCACGCTTGAGCAGCATTGGGTATTTCATGCGCTTAAATACGCGATGTAACAAAATTAAATACTTTGTAATAATATAAAACTACCTATAAAACAATGACTTATAGTTGGGTTGAAATACTTGACTAGTTTGGTGATATTTGGACAGCTTACTCTCTTGAATGGTTGTTCAATGTAGATATAATGCGATGAGCCAAATATTGAGGTGCATAAATGCTTTGTAACTATTGTGAAAAATCTGTGTTGGGCGCAAGTCCTATTACGGTTCCAGGTATTGGCCCCGCACACGATGTTTGTTATCGAACCCGGTTAACGTCAGAAAGAATTTTTAATGGACTCAACATCGCATCACTCAGTGATGTTGATTTAAACGAATTATCAGATTTAGTTTTAATGGAAAAAAATTCGAGAGCGCATTCCCTGCATGCCTCTAATGATGAATTTGAGATTGAACTTTTTTAACGATTTATTTTACGCTCCTGTAAGCTAGACACTCCGTTTTCCAGTCATTTATGAAGTACTCAATGTCAATTTTTCGTTTACAGCAATTTGCAATCGATCAATCTCTATCAGGCATGAAGATTTGCTCAGATAGTTTATTATTTGGAGCTCTAATTCCTGTTAAAGGTGTTAAACGGATACTTGATATTGGTTCAGGGACCGGGCTATTATCTTTAATGCAAGCTCAAAAGTGTTCTGAATTGTCTCCAAAAAGTCTTGAGATAATTACCGCAGTGGAAATTACCTCTGAAGCAGCAGAAGAAGCAGAAGGGAACTTTTCGCGCAGTCCATGGAGTCTCGTATTGAACCAAGTTCATCAAGATATTCAAGGCTTTGCGCAGCAAGTCGTAACCGCACCCAATAGTAATTATGATTTAATCATCTGTAATCCCCCATTTTTCTCTCAACAAAGTAAAACTAACGCTTCTAATAACCTTCGTAATATCGCTCGGCATACTGATAATTTAACATATAAAGATTTATGTACTTCAATCGAGAGCCTGTTAACGAACACCGGTGTGGCATATCTACTGCTACCAGTGACTATAAAAGAAGAATTTATTCAATGTCTTACCGATGTTGGTTTAAGCGTATTGGAAATCATCGAAATATCTGAAAGTGAAAACCATGTCGCCAAAGTCATGGTTTTAAAAGTGTCCTTTCAGGGTGATTGTAGAGAAATAACGCAAGATAAGTTGTATAAGTTTAGTTCACATAATTGTCATACCACTCGTGTAAAGCAGTATTTGTCTTCATTTTTATTACGCTATGAAAACATCAAATAAGTTAATTATACTTTTCGAGGACTTGAATTATTTTTCTACCATTAAGTAAAACGATAAAGGGAAGCGACTGACTATTACTATCTACGACAATACGACGAATAAAATTCCACTTTGTTTTTATTATCTTTAGATCCTCGTGCGAAATGCTGTTTGACCTACCGAATTGCTCTAAGCTGAAATCAATTTTATCCGCTATCTTAGCTAGGTTCATATCTACATCGGTAGCGCTGCGAATGAATGATCCAAATGCATCGGTATTCACCTCAACATAAGTGGATATGACTCTATCAAATAACATAAGAATATTGGATATGTCAGAGGTAGCCGGGTGATGGTGATATCTTCGAAGCATTGCTTGTCTAACTTTATCCAGATACACACGATAAGAGGCAATTAATGAAACATCAGAGTAACCTTTTTCTATTAACGAATTTTTATTAATGAAATTATTTACACTGATCCAGCTGTTTTTTATTTCTTTGTATTCTTCGGCTGAATATTTATTATCAAGCAAGTTTTTCATGGCCTGATTCATTAGTTTTAGAGATGTTACTGTTTCAGCTTTATATTTTAAATTACTGTCATTCATCCAGTAACGATTGATACTAATATTAAGCTGATAGTAGCGGTGTAAAGATAGTTCTAGATTTTTTTGTTCTGAAGCAAATGAGACATTACTTAACGCTAGAAGAACGTAAATCAAGAAAGTCAGAATAAGTGGCATAGATAAATTATATTGAATATAGAATGAGGTCGAATTCTAACAACTTCAGTCGATCTGAAAACTTCATTATAGGTCATAAAAGCCCCTTTAAAGGCCATGGCAGCAGTGTGACTTGCATATTCATAAATATGTTTCTAGGATAGGAGATCTAAATTATTCCTGTATTATTATGCATATACTTGGGCGGGGGGAGTTTTTCGTTGTAAGCTCCTACCTTCAGCAATTACAATCATATTTAAAACAACTGAACCTACCCCCGATAGAGTTGTTGAATAATAGCGATTTACCTTTGTTTACTATGTCTCAATCTAGCTTATATCTCGGACATGAGTCGATAGCCGATGTGAATGCCTATGTTTGTACATTAGTACCATCAGAAACACAGCTGATTAAATTTCTTGCCAGAGAACGAGATGCTTTAACCCATGGTTCATTAGGTATTGCCGCTCTATTAAGTTCAGATCTAGAAAGTGCGATTTTAATTATTCGGAAATACATTAAAACTCGTTATAGTGGCATGGAAACAGACGTCGTGTTAGAAAATGACTTGTTTTGCATAATGTTAGACGTGCCTAAAACTAATATAAAATCAGAACGTTTAACTGTTTTATCCACTTTTTTAATGTTCGAAAATACCCTGCGAAATATGCTGGTGATGGCGCTAGACAGTTTTCCCATTTCAATTTCTGTTGTTTATCCTAGACCCGATGATTGGGACAGTTTATCGACCAATACTCGAGTTAACTTCAATCAACAATATAATGCATTTGAATTTCCGCAGAAATTGCTAAGAAAACAATTAGTCTTTTCTGATCAGAAAGAGTTTTTCCAAGCGGCAAGAAAATGCGACAGTGATTTAAAAAATATTGAAGCGTTTAGTGATTTATCCGAGGTTATTAAATCAAAATTAGCACAATCGAGTCTGCCTCTGCCAAATATTGTGACGGTGGCAGGTGAGTTAAATTTATCTGTTAGAACGCTAAGAAGAAGGCTGGAAGTTCTGGGAATTCAATATATTGACTTAAAGCAGGGGGTATTGAATGCTAAGGCGCTAGAGTTACTGTCATCAGGTACCAGAAGTCTGCAGCAGATATCCTGGGAATTAGGGTATTCTGATTATAAAAGCTTTGCGAGGGCCTTCAAGAAAGCGAATGAAGTAACCCCAAGTCAATATAGAAAAACTCGAATAAGGGGAGACTAGTTGAGCTATATTTAACTTTGCAGATTGATTACCTACCTGTAAAGTAGCCTGTTATTAATGAATAATTGGCTATTATTGTGAATATGAATAAAATTAATATCAGTCACCCATTATGGCTCATTGCCATGCAAGAATTGGTGGCCTCTTTCGCCAGTAAACGTGGTCTTTTTGTGACCATCGTTTTTATTCTAATCTGGACTCTCTTACTCTTTTATCCTATACGTTTCTCTGCCGAGGCGATGCATAACCCTGATAGTGCCTCATTGATGTTGAGCTTGTTAGGGTTGGCCGGATTAGAGCCATTAAAAAGTTGGTTATTAGCAGAGTTTGCGGTTTATTGGGTTGTCGCCTTATATCTATTTCCAATGTTTAGCTTATTAATAGCGGCTGATCAAATGATCTCTGAGCGAAACCGGGGGGGCTTAAGATTTTTAACCCTACGCTGCTCGCGAGGACAAATTTATTTTGGTCGGTTTATGGGGCATTTGCTTATACAAGCAATATTACTGGGGATAACCTTGATAATAACGTACTTCCTATTGCTCGTTAGTAATCCTCAATATTGGTTGGATGGCTTGAAAATCGTCCCCTTGATATTTTTAAATATTTTAATCGTAATCTGTCCATTTGTGGCGTTAATGAGCTTACTGTCTGTGGTAATGAATTCAGTGCGCATGGCGACTTTAATGGCGGTTGTTATACTTTCGCTCGCCAGCTTTATGGTTAGTTATTTGGCGGGCTCTCTACCCTTGTTAGACGTATTGAATTATTGGATTCCAGGTGTTCAGCTTGCTCAAATGGCACAATCTACCCCAGATGTCGCATTTTTATCTCTATGGAGTCCTTTGATGCAAACAATGGGATTTTTGCTCGTGGGCTATATGGTTTTTAGGAAGCAAGAAATATGAGTGCTTTAATCGAATGCCATGCTTTAACCAAAGCTTATGGTAATAAACAAGCTTTAAAAAATATCGACTTTGAAATTCATGCCGGAAAACCTATCGCATTGGTAGGACCTAACGGAGCGGGGAAAAGCACGTTGTTTTCTATTCTCTCCGGATATGTCGCCGCTACTTCTGGGCAGGCTCGGGTATTAGGATATCCCGTTGGCAGTAAAGAATTAATCGGCCGTATAGGGGCGCTGCCTCAGGATGCGTTGTTTGATCCTAACCTTACTATTTTACAACAATTGAGTTTTCTAGCTCGATTACAAGGTTACTCACGCTATACAAGTCAAGTAGAAGCCGAACGTACTTTGGATTTAATGCAGTTATCAAATATCAAGAATGAAAAAATAACAGCCCTAAGTCACGGCATGAAAAAGCGAGTTGCGATCGCTCAAGCTCTGATGGGAAAACCTGAGCTTGTTTTATTAGATGAACCCACTGCAGGTTTAGATCCTGAGAATGCACGTAATATCCGTCAACAAGTCACAGAGCTCTCTGAAGAAGTAACTTTTATAGTCAGTTCTCATAATCTTGCTGAACTCGAAAGAATGTGTGCTCAGGTCCTCCATTTAGAACAGGGTGAGCTGAAAACTTTACAAGCAATTAGTGGTGTTGATATCGATAGTACGGCGTCAAAAGGGGTCGAATTTTTAACGCTTAGGCTTCAGCAAAAGAATAAAACGATTGTTAATAAAATTAATGATTTGAGTTCGGTTTTTAAAGTTGATACCAAACAGGAAGATGAATTCATTATTCATTATGATCGTAGAAAAAATCCTGTTTTAGATCAAGAGTTACTAAAGTTGTTAGCGCTTGAAGGTCTTGTTTATCGCCAAATAACTCAAGGCCAATCTCTAGAAGATCAACTGTTTATGGCACAATCTAAGTAGCAATAAAGAACTCATCTTCTATTTCATTGGCGGGCTTGGGTTTACTGAAATAAAACCCTTGAATTTCTTCAGCACCGAGTGCCTCAATGATGGCTAGCTGCTGTTGATTTTCAACCCCTTCAGCAATCACCGCCAAGTTTAAATTATGCGCAAGATCGATAATGCTTTTGGCTAATACTTTATCATCGTCATTGTTTTCTATATCCATAACAAATGCCCGATCTATCTTAAGATTATCAATAGGGAATTGTTTTAAATAACTTAACGAAGAATACCCTGTTCCAAAATCATCAATGGATAGCTTGAAGCCGATATCTTTTAGCTGATGCATGATTTGAATGCTCTGCTCGATATCATTAATTAATAGGCTTTCGGTTATCTCTAGTTCAATGTATTTAGCATCTATTTCAGCTTTTAATAAGTGCTGCTTGATATTGAATATGAAGTCAGGATGCTGAAACTGTTTTGCTGATAAATTAACGGCGATGGAGAAACTTTCTAGTAAGGATAAAGCACCTTGCTTGATGAAAATGTTTTGCCAATCTTTTAGTTGTTGGAAAGCTTGCTCGATAACCCAATCACCGATGGTGATGATTAATCCTGTTTGTTCCGCCACGGGAATAAATTCGAAGGGGGAAATCATCTTACCATCCTCTTTTCGCCAGCGAATTAACGCCTCTACACCACAGATGTGGTGCTGATATGCCCTAATTTTTGGTTGATAAAATAATTCCAGTTGTTGCTTTTCTATTGCCGTTCGTAGGTCACGTTCGATGGTAATCCAAGCTTGTTCTTTATCCTGAATATCTTGGCTATAGCACAATATGCCATCACCGCCTTCGGTTTTAATTCGAGTTAATGCGGCATCGGCATTGGCCAATAGAGCCTCGCCCTCAGCCCCCTGTAATGGGAAATGACTAATGCCCATACTCAGTGTTAAATGAAATTCTTTTCCCTCGATACAAATGGAGTGCCCTAAACTCTGGCGTAATTCAATGGCGAGGTTTTCGGCAAAATTATGCTCGGGTAGTTTATCGAGCAAGAGTGAAAATTTATTTGAATCTAGGCGATAAAGCTTATTACCTAGGTCAAGGCTGCAATACCCCTGACAGAATCCCTGTAGCTGTTTTGCTACCGTCTGCATGAGTAGATCACCCGTTTTAAACCCTGCGCTAGAAGTCACAAGATCAAAGCGATCGATATGTATCAGCATTAATGCGAACGGTGAATTATTGGTATTAGTGGCAACTAATTCATTGAGGTGCTCATTAAAATAGCGCCGATTGGGAAGCTCGGTTAGTGCATCGTGGTAGGCCTCATGCTTCAGTCGCGCCTGTGCTTGTGTGCGTTCGGTAATATCTTCAAGGTAGAGGTGGCAGGTATCTAGGTCGCGGAGTAACGATAATGAGTATTCCAAGATGCAGTCATTATGGATCTCACCAACCCATTGCGAATAGTCGCTATTAGATTTTTGCAGCGCCAATATGCTGTCTTGGAAGCACTCGGGCAATAAACTTTCAACTCTTTGAGAGTGATTACCTTGCTGCTCCATGAGCTTATAGCAAGCAGGATTGCTGTAGGTGAGCTGTCCTTGCCAATTAAAACTTAATATCGGATTAGGGCTGCGTTCTGCAAACATGGCAAGCCGGCGGCGACTGATGGTTTCAGTCATATAAGAATTCACGTAATAGCCAACAAACGCTGCAATAATAATGACAAATATACTGAAACTAATCACTAAACGAGTACTGAGCTCAGTGCTAGCGCGAGTATCTTCACCGCTTTGGAAAGCCTCTTGATTCACTTGGGCAACGAGGGATTCAAGCGAGGGTAATATTCTTCGGCCTGACTCCGTCAATGCTACCAGCTGGTCTCGTGCACTATCCCAATCCACAGGTGTCTGTTGGAAGTTGTTATCGAGTTGTTGGGTTAGCTTTCGCACCATACCATCGCCATAACGTATTTTATCAATAGAGTCAGAGTTGGGGAAAGCGAGCTCTATTTGGCGAAAGTAAGCACTGAATCGTTGGTCGATGTCGAGTAATTGAGGCAGTATTTTGGCGCTATCGGTGGTCGCGTAGTATTCATAAAGTAAGCGCTCACGTTCAATTATCGCCAGATAAAGTTCATTGATTATTTGCAGGCGCGGCAGCTTCTCTTCGATTAAGGTGGTTGTGACATCAGTGACTTGGCGTCCACTTATGAATATCGTTACAGAAATTGCTAAGCCTAAGCTGAGTATAAAAAGGTACGCGAGCAGAATTTTAACTCTTGGTTGCAAAATCATTTCCATTTCTAAAGGCATTGATACTAATTATTTTAGTGTATTTATGGCTATTTGCTTTTAGCGATAGGGTTTATCAAGCAAAAAAGGGGTTTTTGACTAAGCTTTATCACTAAGCCTTACTCGGAAATGATATGAGGAATATACGTGAACTCGATTCGATCTAAAATTATTGGCCTATCAAGTATCAGTATACTTTTTGTGACCGTTGTGATGATTTTGTTAATACTGAACAAAAACGCTGCTACTCAACAAGAAATAACTCAAAAATCTTCTGAAATTCTAGAAAAAAATGTACTTCAACAAATTCTAACGACGGGAAAATTACAAGCTTCAGAGATATCCGCACGCTTTTTAGCGGCCGATAAAATATCGACGTCTCTTAATGGCAGCGTATTATCCTATCGAGAAAATCATGGGCAAGAAGAACAAAGTCGTTTAAATGTTATTGCGCTGTTGAAAGCACAACTAACCACTCAAAGTGACCTGCTCGGAACCTATGTTGCTTTTGAACGTGATGCCTTTGATGAACGTGATAATCACTATACTAAAGATGGGAACACTTCGAGCGATAGCATTGGCCGTTTTGTGCCTTACGTTTATCGGGCAAACAATCAAATAGCGCACGAGGCATTACTAGGATTTGAGGACCAGAGCCGAGATAGTAATGGTGTGCGGGCGGGTGAATATTATCTGTGCCCAAAAGAAAGCAAAGTTAACTGTTTAACGGACCCGTATTTATACCCAGTGGATGGCAAGAAGGTTCTATTAGCGAGTTTCGTTAGTCCTATTTTAAAAGATGGACGCTTCCTGGGGATAGCGGGTGTGGATATGAGTTTAGATTTTATCCAAGACCTCGTTGAGAGTAATAATGCAGATATTTATGAAGGAATAGGAAAGATGGCGATCATCAGTCCTAGGGGGATTGTTGCAGCTTATAGCGGTAATCGTTCGGCATTGGGTAATAAGCTTAGCGCGGAGGAGGATGCTGAATGGCAGCAGCTAGTGATTAATAGCAAGGGCAGTGCTCATATTGAAATTATTGATGAGTCTTTATATGCCGTGATTCCCGTTATAGTGAATGGAGAAGCGAATGGCTGGCAGGTATTAATCAGTTTACCAAAATCGGTTATTACAGGAACGGTCGCTGAATTAAGCCAGCTAATAGAGGAAAACGGCCAGGAGCTAGCCACATCGAGCATTATTTCAGGCCTTGCCTGTACTCTGATTGCGATCATTATCATGTTGTGGCTAGTGAATCGGATTTTGATTCCCTTAATGTTGACGGTTGAAGTATTAAAAGATCTGGCTGATGGAGAAGGTGATTTAACCACACGACTTAAAGAAGGCTCACAGGATGAATTGGGTCAGATTGCTTCAAGTTTGAATCAATTTTTAGAACGACTGCACAGCCTTATTACGGATATCAGAGTCAATAGCAGCTCAATCGCCGAGAATGCTGAAAAGAGCGCCTTTTCAGCCGAGCAAAGCACGAAGGGGATGGTCTCTCAACAAGAACAGTTGTCACAAGTTGCAACGGCAGTGAACGAAATGAGCGCATCTGCACTTGAAGTATCAGGTAATGCCTTACAGGCTGCAGAAGCGACAGAGGCAGCTAGAAATGGTGTGGCGGTAGGTCAAAAAACGGTTTCTGAAACTGGAGATGCCATTTATAAACTCACGGCTGAAGTCGAAGAGGCGAGTGCTGTCATTGAAGGGTTAGCAGCTGATAGCCAGAATATTGGTCAGATTTTAACCACGATTCAAGGTATTGCTGAACAAACAAATTTATTAGCTCTTAACGCCGCGATTGAAGCTGCCCGAGCAGGAGAGCAGGGCCGTGGTTTTGCTGTTGTGGCGGATGAAGTTCGCATGCTAGCTCAGCGCACCCAGCAATCGACGGGGGAAATTCAAACTATGATTGAGAAGTTGCAACAGGGCACCGCTAAAGTGGTAACGGTGATGGCGACCGGGCAAGAGGAAGCTAAGAACAATGTGAGTAAAGTGAATGAAGCCAATGAAGCACTATCAACCATTATTCAGCAGGTTGACGTGATTAATGAAATGGGCCAACAAATTGCAACGGCCGCGGAAGAGCAAAGCAAGGTCGCCAACAGTATTAGCTGCAATATCGTGAGTATTGATGACTCTGCTAGGGATGTCGGTGAACAATCACAAAACAGCAGTAACATTGCAATTGAATTGGATAAACTTTCCCAGCATCTGCAGTCCCAGGTAGGGCGATTTAAGCTCTGACTTTGTATTTGTTAAATATCTGCCTAAGCCCTGCTGGGTAGGGTACAATTCAAGGTCACTTTATTGCATAGTCGATCTTGATTCATGACCAGCCCTGTTGATACGTTAGAAACTGTTGAGAAGCTGCCTGCTCCCGCTAATTTTGTCCATTTACGCGTGCATTCAGAATTTTCTATGATCGATGGCATCGTTCGTATCAAAGAGCTGATTAAAACCACCGCAGGTCACAATATGCCAGCGGTTGGCCTGACCGACCAAAGCAATATGTATGCCTTGGTTAAATTCTATAAAGCCACCATGAATGCGGGTATTAAACCGATTATCGGTGTGGATATCTGGCTAGAAAACGAAGAAGAACGCAACCTTCCCTATCGATTGACCCTGCTAGCGCAGAATAAAGTTGGCTATCGCCACATTACTCAGCTCATCTCTCAAGCCTATAGCCATAATCAATTTGATGATAAAGCCATCGTACGTAAAGAATGGTTGTTTGAAAAAGCCGAGGGTTTAATCGTTTTATCCGGCTTTCGTGATGGTGATATCGGCCAGCAAATCATCAAGGGTAATATCGATATAGCTGAAACTGTATTGGCTGAATATATTGAGCAATTCGGTGATCGTTTTTATCTAGAGCTGCAACGTACCAATCGTGAAAATGAAGAGTTGGTATTTAAGGCATCTCTATTATTGGCCAGTAAGTTCTCTGTCCCTGTTGTGGCAACCAACGACATTCGCTTTATTAACGCCGATGATTTTGAAGCGCACGAAACTCGAGTTTGTATTGGTGAAAGCTATGCACTTGCTGATAAACGTCGCTTAAAACGCTACAGTGATCAGCAGTATTTTCGCAGCCCTGAAGAGATGATTGAACTGTTTCAGGATGTGCCTTCGGCGATTGAAAACACCTTGGAAATTGCCAAGCGCTGTAGTGTTGAGGTTGAGCTGGGCAAGTATTATTTGCCCGACTTTCCGATTCCTGAAGGTCTAACCGAAGCCGAATTTTTTCGTAAAATTTCCTATGAGGGTTTGGACGAGCGTCTGCTTAAAATTCTCAAACCGGAACAACCCGATTATGAAGAGCGTAAAAAAGAATATTACGACCGCTTAAAGTTCGAACTCGATATTATTCTCGATATGGGTTTTCCAGGTTATTTCTTGATCGTAATGGACTTTATTCAGTGGTCGAAGGATAACGATATTCCGGTGGGTCCAGGTCGAGGGTCCGGTGCAGGCTCGCTAGTTGCTTACGCGCAAAAGATTACCGATATTGACCCTATTTTATACGATTTGTTGTTCGAGCGATTCTTGAATCCAGAACGTGTATCCATGCCCGATTTCGATATTGATTTCTGCATGGATCGCCGTGGAGAGGTAATTAATTACGTAGCCGATCATTATGGCCGTGAAGCGGTATCGCAGATTGTTACCTTCGGTACGATGGCGGCAAAGGCGGTAGTACGGGATGTCGCCCGTGCGCAAAGCAAATCCTTCGGTTTAGCCGATAAAATTTCTAAACTTATTCCGGGTGATCCGGGTATGAGTTTGGCCAAAGCCCTCGATATGGAACCCTTGCTGAAAGAATTCATCGACGAAGATGATGAAGCGCAAGAAATTTGGGCGATGGCGAAGCGCCTTGAAGGTATTGCTCGTCAAACCGGTAAGCACGCTGGGGGGGTGGTAATCGCCCCCACAAAACTGACGGACTTCTCACCGACGGCTTGTGATGAAGATTATACCGGCTTAGTGACTCAGTTTGATAAAAGTGACGTAGAAGAAGCGGGTCTGGTTAAATTCGATTTTTTGGGTCTTCGAACCCTAACCATTATCGATTGGGCTATTAAAACCATCAATCGTGAAAAGGATAAAGTTGGCGAGCCTCATATACGTATTGAGGACATCGACCTTGATGATAAAGACGCCATTGCGTATTTGAAGACGGCGCAAACAACGGCGATCTTCCAGCTAGAATCCCGCGGTATGAAGGATCTAGTACGCCGTCTGCAGCCCGATAATCTAGAAGATATGATTGCACTAGTGGCCTTGTTCCGTCCGGGGCCCCTTGAATCAGGCATGGTAGATGACTTTATTAACCGTAAGCACGGCCGCGCAGAAGTGGCTTATCCACATCCTGATTTCCAGCACGAAAGCTTAAAAGAAATTTTAGAACCGACCTATGGCGTAATTGTTTATCAAGAACAGGTGATGCAGATCGCCCAGGTCTTGGCAGGCTATACCCTAGGTGGCGCCGACATGTTACGTCGTGCTATGGGTAAGAAAAAACCTGAAGAAATGGAAAAGCAGCGTGGAACTTTCCGTGAAGGGGCTATCTCGGTAGGGGTTGATCCTGACCTAGCGATGAAGATCTTTGACCTAGTGGAAAAGTTCGCCGGTTATGGTTTTAACAAATCTCACTCCGCGGCTTATGCTGTTGTATCGTATCAAACACTTTGGCTGAAATATCATTACCCTGCCCCTTTTATGGCGGCGGTATTGACCTCGGATATGCAAAATACCGACAAGATTGTTGGTTTTGTTGAAGAATGCCGGGAAATGAAACTTGACCTAATATTACCTAACGTCAACCAGTCTGAATTTGGTTTTATTGTTAACGACGATGGCGCGGTCGTTTATGGCTTAGGGGCGGTAAAAGGTGCCGGTGAAGGCCCAGTAGAAGCCATCGTTGAAGCGCGTAATGCCGGTGGCGATTTTAAAGATCTATTCGATTTTTGTGAACGTTGTGATTCAAAAAGAATTAATAAACGGGTATTAGAAGCACTCGTCCGCAGTGGCGGTTTTGACTGTTTTGGTCAAGACCGTGCGGTCATGATGGCCAGTATTGAAGATGCCGTTAAGGCGGCGAATCAAAGTGCAGCAAACGAAGCGTCGGGCGTATTTGACTTATTCGGCGATGCCGAGGCAGAAGCGGCTGAATGTGATCAGCATGACGTTTATGAAAAGTATCGTCATTTACGCGGGTGGACTTTAAAAGAACGCCTACAAGGCGAAAAAGATACTTTAGGGTTATTTGTTACCGGCCATCCGTTTGATGAATACGAAGAAGAAGTACGCCAGCTGGCACCGACAAAATTATCGAACTTGCGTGATGATAAAAAAGTGCAAAAGCTTGCCGGCTTGATCGTTAACCTACGGGTTATGAAAAATAAGCGTGGGGAGAATATGTGCTTCATTACCCTAGATGATAGAACGGGTCGGGTTGAAGTTTCACTATTCTCAGAAGCGTTTGAGAAAGTACGCGAAGTTATCGACAAAGATAAAGTAATTATCATTGAAGCCAATGTGCGTCACGATGATTATTCTGGCGGCTTAAAAGCCAATGCGATTAATGCAATGGAAATCAGCCAGGCGCGCTTGAACTATGCTAAGTCACTAAAAGTAAAAGTGAAGCGTGAACAGCTGGATCATAAGTTTGTCGCTAGCCTAAAAGACATGCTAGAGCCTGTGAATCGCCAGCAGGGTGAACACGGTTGCCCGGTGATTTTACAATATTCAAACGATAGCGCTCAAGCAGATATTCAGTTAGGGGATAACTGGCGAATTCGGCCAACGGATGAGCAGTTGTTGGTCTTGAAATATGCTTTTGGTGAAGACTCTGTGGCGATGGATTATTCCTAAATGAGGCAAATAGTAGACGCCATTAAACAGGTACTTCCTGAATCAGCTTCTGCTTCTATTCATCAGTTTAGAACGGTTTGGGTTGGCTTAAGTGCAGGTGTTGATTCGACGGTTTTATTGCATGCAAGTGCGCAGTATTTTTTTGAAAATCAGTTGCATAAAACTGTTCATTTGAAAGCAGTTCATGTTCATCATGGCTTATCAAAGCATGCTAATGACTGGGCAGAACAAGCGCAGTTATTATGCCGCCAATTATCGCAGCAATTTGAAATTACGATTGAATGTATTGTAGCAAGAGTGCAGTTAGATAATTGTGCCGATGGCATTGAGCAAGCTGCAAGGCAAGCACGTTATCAGGTGTTTGAAAAACACTGTGGCACTAACGATATCCTTTTACAGGGCCATCATCTAGATGACCAAATAGAAACCTTTTTTATGCGCGCTCTTCGAGGCAGCGGGTTAAAAGGATTGTCGGGTATTCCCGTTCAGCGTGATTTATCAAGAACCGGTAGCTCTAAGAAAAAGCCTTGCCAAATAATGCGCCCCTTCCTATCGATTGAAAAATCGCAGCTCATTCATTATGCCAACGCACATAAGTTAAGCTGGGTTGAGGATGAATCTAATCAAGATATTAAAATCGAACGCAATTGGTGGCGCAATTATTTATTACCAAAAGTTTGGCAATATTACGGTAATAAGAAACATGTAATCTCACGCAGTATGAAAAACCTGCAGCAAGAGCAGGCGTTATTAAACCATTTCATTCAGCAAGAAATTAAAGATAAAGAAATTCTTCAGGATTCAGACTCGAATGACAAGTTTGGGATTGTTGCTGAGGTATTAAGTAACTTTCCATCGTTGCAAATTAGCAATATACCGCAAGGTTTCGAATCACCTTATTTACGGGCTTGGTTAAGCCAGTATGTTGATATTCTACCAAGCTCGAATCAGATGAAAGCTATTTGTGATGATTTCATCTTTTCTGATCAAGATGCAAATCCATACTATTATTGGGAAAATGTAGAGCTTAGGCGTTATCGCGGACGATTCTATTTAATGTCATTGCTTTTGACGGACTCTGAATTGTTTGATGTTAATATTGAAAAAAATGTTGCTAACACAAAATGTCGTGCTAATACTGAGAGTGAAATATTATTACTGAAAGGCGATTATCACTGGCGCTATGCGAAAGTGGGGGATCATATTAAAGTTTCTGGACGGCCCAATAGAAAGCTTAAGAAATATTGGCAAGATCTAGGAGTACCCCCTTGGTTGCGTGACCAGTGGCCATTATTAGTCGATGATAGTAATGATAACCTAGTCAGTGTTCTAGGTTTATTGGTGGCAGAGGCTTATCAGTCTAAAGCGGATGATATAAATACTCATTACTCGTGGAGCATTAGTTCGTCGGTGGTGAGTAATAGACTAGGTAGTTAGCACAAGGGTAAGCGATGTTAGAGTTGTTTATTTTTAACTAATCTACTTTACATGGATGAGTATTAGGATTAGTTGATGATGGATAAAGTGACAGCAACAGAGAATCAATTATTAGAGCGTTGGCAGATTGTCATAAATCTGATTGCGCAGCATTATGATGTACCCGCTTGCCTGATTATGAAACTAGACGGCAGCAATATTAAAGTTGAGTTATCCAGCGATTCAGACTCCGGAAATAATCCTTATACACCGGGTGATCATGAACACTTTGATAATTCGGGTTTGTATTGTGAGCGTGTGATAAAGACGCAGAAGCCGCTGCAAGTCAGTAATGCATTGACTAATCCTGAGTGGGACAAAAATCCTGATATTAAACTCAACATGATCAGCTATTTAGGCGTCCCGCTTAATTGGCCTGATAAATCCCCTTTTGGCACCCTCTGTGTCTTAGACAATAAAGCACGAGAATTTCCCGAAGACTTTCGTCAACTATTAGAGCACTTGAGTCATGTGTTCGAACTGGAATTGAGTTTGGTCGAAGAGATTGAGCAAAGGAAGGCAGCCGAGGAGTCATTACGTATTACTCAAGAGCAGCTCGTTAGTGCTGAAAAATTAGCACAGATTTCACAATTATCTCAAGGCATTAGTCATCAGCTTGGTACGCCAATCGGCACAGGGGTTACCCTTACTAGTCATATTAATACTCTATGTGGCGATGTTTTTAAGCATAATGCAGAAGCCCTTAGTATTTCTAGCTTGCGAGATACTATTGCTGAAATTCAAAATTGTAATGAGATGCTTATTGCTGAGCTAGGTAAATCGGCGCGTCTATTGTCCACACTGAAATTATCTGCCCAGCAGTCCAGCTTAATTGACGAGTGTAATATCGATGTGCAGGCATGCATCAATGATAGTTGGGGGTTTTGTTCTTCAGATGAGCGGCAACGTATTCAACTTCAAATGAATATTTCAGATGATTGTATTTTATTAGCAAATTACGCGGTGGTAGTAGATGTACTTCGTCAGTTATTTCGTAATGCCATTGATCATGGCTTGGTTGGAGTCTTAGCGCCTTGTATTACTGTACATACATATAATCAAGAAGAAAATACTGTGATTAAAGTCAGTGATAATGGCAAAGGCATGACTGACGAGGTCAAGAAAGCTGCATTACAGCCTTTTTTTAGTACTGCTAAGAGCGCTGGTAAGGTAGGTTTAGGTCTTAACTTTGTTAATAATTTGGTGACTTCAACTCTCGGTGGGCAGTTAATTATTACCAGTAATGAAGACGGAACAGAAATCAGTCTGATTATCCCTAACTAGAATCTATGCGTGAGAAAACTTTCTATGAAATCTATTATTTATTCAGTCTTGTTCAGTTTTTTAATGGTACATCAAGGGCATACAGCGGAGGCATTCGCGCAAGTCTTGCAAGTTGATGCCAGCTTAGCGATTAATGAGCAGGTTGAGTTTGAGGCGGCTCCTTTTGTTTTATTGGAAGGTGAGTCTTCAACTTTGATTGAAGAAGGCTTAGGAGGTTATAAAGTTGAGCTGACGGCTAGCAGCAATTTGGATAAAAGCTTTACCTTATATAGCAAAATTTATAATTACACTAAATCTGGTTATACCTTGTTAGGGACGCCAAGCATTAAATTAGAGTATCAATCAGCAGGGACTATTGAATTCGTTTCTGAAACTGCTGGGCCAGTGACTCTGCAATTGGAAATTGTTAAGCAGGCTTTAATGACTACTGATACTTCTGACTTTGGCGAAAATATTCGTTAACCCCGTTCTATTCTTGGAGCTTATCGCTAACGGACCTTTCATATTTCAAAATTTGCACTAAGCATTATTCACAATCTATGTGCAACTCTTTCAATTTACGGTCTTGACTCGTTGAGTCATATACAGAGATGAAGTAACAACCCTATTATACTTTTGCATTTTCAAGCGCAATCATAAAAATAATAATGGGGTCATCATGAGTACAAGTTACAAATCAACATTAAGGGGCAATCCAAAACTGCCTTCTTGGGTTAGTATCTTAGGGTTAATAGCGGCTAGCTCATCAGCCAGCGCTGCATTAAACCATTCTTTAGATTATGCAGATTCAGCCTCTGCGAAAGAAATTTCAATTTCGAGTAAATCACACAGTAGCCAAACCGATAAAGTCTTCGTTGATGGCTTAGGTCGTGAAATAAACCTGCGTGGCTTTAACGTATCGGGTGAAGTGAAGCTTGCGGAAAATGGATTTCAACCTTTTGCTAATGTTGCAGATGCTAAGGCCAGTTTTGATCTACTCGGTCAAAAAACAGGCAGCAATATGGTGCGCTATACGGTTGCTTGGGAAGGTATTCATCCTCAGCCGGGTATTATTGATTATACATATCTCGATAATGCGATCAGTTATATGCGCCAAGCCATTAATAATAACATTTATGTACTCGTCGATTATCACTCTGATCTATTCAGCCGCCATACGTTTAAAGCTGATTCAAAAGATACCGGTAATGGTGCACCTAAGTGGGCCGTTCCGCCGGTTATTGGCAAAGATGACTGCAGCTTACCGTGTGATTTAACCTGGTCTGCGCATAAATTGTCTGATACGGCTGTTCGGAATGCCATGAAGTCATTCTGGTATGACCAGTGGATTATGGATACGGATATTACCGATACGGTAGAGCTTTATATTCCGGCTAATAATCGTTGTGCTGATATTGCCGGTGGTAATATGAACAACTCCACCACTGTGCAAAGTTACAGCTGTAGTGGCTTGACGAACCAGCAGTGGACATATAACAAATCAGGGACTCTGCAATCGAAAAAAGATGAGTCAAAATGCTTAGATGTTGCTGGCGCAAAAACGGGTAATAATACCGATATTCAGATTTATGCGTGTAACGATAGTAAAGCGCAAAAATTCATAATTGATAAAATTGGGCGCTTGCACAGTGCTCTAGATTTCAATAAATGCATTATCGATAACTCGGGTAATTTAGCGCTGTGGGATTGCAGTAGCACCAATAAAGGCCAGCAGTTCGCTCTGCGCAATGCAGTAGGGGAAAATGTAGGCCAAAACTTAACGTATTCTCAAAGCGCCTTTGTTTGGCAGATAGGCCAGGTTGCCGCTTATATGAAAGCGCAAATGACAGAATATGAGTTTGCTCATGTTCTCGGCTTCGAACCCCTTAACGAACCGTATGACGGTGGTGTAGGTGCAATGAGCTATAAAGAGTTTGATAACCAATTAATTTGGCCATTCTATGAGCGTGTTCGCGCAGAGCTGGATGCAAAAGGAATTACTAATAAGCCTGTTTATGCAGAGCCAATGGTTTTCTGGAGCTCTATTGCCGGCATTACTGCGCCAGCAACGGGTGGTCAATATCTAGATTATCAGCCCGGTGATGGTTTTGTATTCACCCCGCATTTTTATGATCAAGGCCGTATGGGTGTTAACGATTTATCCGTTGCTCGTAATGGTGCTCACTTTCCGAATTTAGATCAAATACGCGATGAAGCTCGTCATTTAAATCTTGCTACTTTCTTATCTGAGTTTGGAATGTGGCTTGATGGTTACGGCCAGACTGATACTGAACGTGTTGTGAATGGCACTTACCAGGGTATGGAATCATCAGACCGTGGGCATGGTAAAAACCGTTTTGTCGATTTCTATACGCCTTTAATCAGTGGCGCTCAATGGCAGTGGGATTATTATTACGATAATCATAACGAATATCAAAATGGTAATACCAGTAAATTAAAAACGACTGAAGATGCTTGGAATGGAGAAAACTTCTCGGTAATTAAAAACTACGGTGAGGGCTATAACGTTAAAGCAAATCTAGTAGAGCGTTCATACCCAAGAGCAGTACAGGGTAAAACGATGCATTTTGCCCATGAAGGCTTAGTGCCCGATGAAAATAACTCTGTTATGTCTTACCGTTCGATTCGTACGACGCTTGCTAATAACTTCATTGATAAAGAATTCTTCCGTAATACTAAATTTTCATTTTTAGCTTGGAAGGGTCGTAACAGTGATGCGCCCACGGAAGTTTATGTACCAAGGCACATGAGTCCTAATGGGTTGGTTGTTATTACAGAAAAGGGTGTTTTTAATAATCTGCCTGTAAGTACCTCTGTCGCTAATACAAGTAACGAAGTTATTGTTCGAAAGGACCCTAATAAACAAGCGGGTGCAGGTCATGTCGTGACGGTATGGGATGACCTTGATAGCAACGAAAATGCTAATAGCTACCACTTTGTTCTTATTGTTGATGCTAGCTCTGGAACGAATGGTGCTGGAATGTCTGCATCAACGTTAGAGCAATTAAGATTGTCTTTGATTGAAACGGTTAATGCTCAGCGTAGCCCTGTCTACTTAACAACAGACATGACTCATGGTGGCTATCCTGCGGATAAAGGCAGCGGAAATGGTTGGATTAGCTTAGTTAACCAACGCAGTGGTCAATGTTTGGATGTTGCAGGTGGACGTACTTTCAATGGCACCAATGTTCAAAGCTATCAGTGTAATGGGTCAAATGCACAAAAATGGTTATACGAAGCATCAAGTGGGTTTTTACGCAGTGGCCTTAATTCCAATAAATGCCTAGATAATGGTGGCCAAAATAGAAATGGCGGCAAGCTTGTTATCTGGGGCTGCCAAAATTCTAATAACATGCGCTGGGATTTTATTGGAAATACCATTGTGCCACGAACAAATCATAATTATGCCGTTGATGCCTATGGTACGGGTAATAGTTCTAATGTGGGCATCTGGTCAAAGCACGGTGCAAGCCAGCAGCAGTGGGTGAGAAAGTATTAATGCCTTTTAATGTGGAATGGTAAGCATACTCGATAAAGATTTAATAAGGCTGCGCTCTCAATTATTTGAGAATGCAGCTTTTTTATTTTGACTATAATTGCAGTAAAATGATTCGTTTTATTGGCATCAATGTAAAGACCGGTGTCATTTATATTATTTAGGCTTACGCAACATTGCAAATAAGTAGAAGAGCTGGATAATCCGCACTCAGTTATGGCGTGATCTGTCTTTTTTTACTGTTGTTTCATTGGCTTTTAGCTGATTCTGTAAAATATTTCCCCTAATTGTAAAATTATCAATGTTACGTATTGTGACACTGTTATCATTCCGCCTGAAATCGACCAAATTCCAGTTAACCTCATTTAAATTAGGATGCTTTTTATGAGTACCCCGATATTCCAAGTTTTACGAATACTCTTGAGTATTACCTTCTTGCTTGCGGCTAGTTTGTCGCATGCAGCACCAACTGATATTTCTGGTGTTGTTAATAAATATGCTAAAGGCAAGGGTGAGCTTCCCGCTGGCTCAACTCAGATTACGGTTACTGGCGATATATTTCCATCTGCTCATGTATTCTCGGCGGGGGAAATCTTGTTATTAATTCAATCTCAAGGTGCTGATATTGATTCATCAAATACCGATAAATATGGTAATGGGGTGGGTACTGGAGCAGATCCTAGTACGGTTGAAACAAGCCCTCATGGTTCATCTGAATATGCAGGCGGAGTTATAACTCAAACAGCCGGTCGATTTGAGTACGTTACTGTTAGCGGTAATGTAAGTGGAGCTTCTCCCTCAGATATTTTAATTCAATTACAGTCCCCCACTAAAAATACCTTTACTGATGCAAATGAAGCAAATTGGCAAGTTGTCGTAGTACCTGATTACGGTGTTGATGGGGCTATTCTAACGACGGATGTTACTGCTTATCCTTGGAATGGTGATGTTGGTGGAATCGTCGCTTTTTCCTCCATCGGGGGCGATATTAATTTTTCTGGTTTTAACGTTAATGCCCAAGCTAAAGGTTTTCGCGGTGGTGTTGAGAGTATTGCAAAAAAATACAAATGGGACACTCGATCAAAAGTATATTGGGCAACAACGGATGGCATAGCGGCTGTTGCACATAATAATGACGTTCTAGTAAAAGATAGTAGTAATAAGGATCGTTATCCAAATGATGGAGGCAAGGGTGAAGGTATTGCGGGCACCCCTAAGCAAGTGTTCGATGGCGCTAACATTGTAACTTCAATTCAAACAACTCTTGCTGGTGGAGATTTTGGCCGTGGCGCACCAGGTAATGCAGGAGGTGGTGCTGGCCCCCATAACTCTGGAGGTGGTGGTGGTTCTAATGCGGGTCCTGGTGGTGAAGGCGGACAAGGTTGGGTTGGTGGTACACCCAAATTTTATGCAGGTTATGGCGGGCAATCCATTTTTGCGGGACTAAATATGGGCGGTGGTGGTGGCTCAGGAGAAGGTAATAATGATGCATTGGGTCATGGCGGTGTTGGTGGCGGTATTGTACTGATAAAAGCAGCTTCAGCTTCAGGTTCCGGTGAAATTAATGTCAGTGGCGGTGCGGGATATGATGATGATATTACACCTGGAGATGGGGTTGGCGGCGGCGGCGCTGCTGGTAGTGCCGTATTATATTTTACTGATACAGCCGCTGATTACTCTAATCTAACAGTTAAAGCGTTGGGTGGTAGTGGTGCTGATGGCGATCCAGACCATGGTTCAGGTGGTGGCGGTGGTGGTGGTTACGTTGTTGCAAATACAATTTTAGCAAATAATGTTTCTGTCATGGGGGGGCATGGTGGACCTAATAAAGGGACTAATGGTAGCCCTGCAACATCAGGCGGTACGGGTTTGTCGCAAACGGGCATAACTGCCTTCGTTATTCTTAATACAGATTATGGTGATGCGCCAACGTCTTATGGTACTGAATCAGCAGCGAATGGTGCTTACCACCAATTTGCCGATTATGATTTTGATGGTGTGCTAGGCGATACGGAAAAGGTCTATCTTGGTCTACTTCTTGATGGTGAATCTGGAGGTATTCCATCGGGTGGAGCGAACACGGATGATACTAATAGCTTAGATGACGAAGATGGGATTGTTATTGTCGGGTTGAATACTGGCGATACACGTTATTCTATTCCTGCTGCAAATATTCGTGTTACTAATACTTATAATGAGACAGCAACGCTTCATGCCTGGGTGGATTTTGATGGTAATGGCAGCTTTGAAGCCGATGAATATGCGAGTTTAAGTGTTCCTTCAGGCTCGAATGAAATCACTCCTATGCAAAACCTTGAGTGGTCTTCAACGCCTGGTTTGAGTGAATTGTTTTCTGGCTACCCTGTCTATTCACGTTTTCGTATCTCTACTGATAAAAGTTTGAATGCAAACTCAGCACAAAACGTTGCAGTAACCGGAGAGGTTGAAGATTATGTGGTCGCGTTAAATAATGCCGCCTATCGCGTTATTGATGAGCACCTCTTATATGTTGGCGCCGATCTATCAATCGGTGATTCAGTGGGTGATGTGACGGGTTCAGGAAGTAACTCGTCTAATTGGTCGGTAACCGGTGGTAATGATGCAGGTCTCTTTTCGTTAGATACAGCAGGTCGTTTAACGGCTGCTAAAGCTATTAGTTTTGATACTACAAACAGTTATGTTATTGCTTCGGTTGATAGCAGTACAGAACCTAGTACGTTTACCAAAGTGACTGTTCTAATTCGTCGTATCGAGCTAAACCTAACGAAAGCTCATAAAGACTCAGAGCTGCGCGTTGTGGCTGATACTATGACTGCAAATCCTAATATATCAGTTACTTATCAGTGGAAGAAAAATGGAGCTAATATTTCCGGAGCAACTGGAGATAAATATACGGTTACCTCTAGCGATGTTGGCTCTTCTATAACACTAGAAGGAACTTACCGTGACAATAATGTAGTTGTTAATACTATTTTGTCTTCCCCAGTGACGATTGCAGCTAATTTGCCCGCCTCTATTTTATCTGCAAGTGTTAATTTATTAGAAAATAGTGCCCCTGGTTCAAATGTCATTAATATCAATGACAATAATACATCCAGTGATTTTGATGAAGACGGCGATGCGATTAACTATTCGATTGCTTCTGGAAATGCTGCGGGTAATTTCTCCATTGATTCTGTAACAGGAAAACTCGTTGTTGCTTCGGGTGCGAACTTAAATTTTGAAAGCGCGACAAATACATTTTCTCTAAGCATTGTTGCAAAAAGTTCAGGCACAGCTGAATCAACCGCTGACATTACCATTAATTTAACCAACGTTATTGAAAGTGATGCCGTATTTGGTTTATCAGCGCCTGTAAACACAGAGGTTGCAGAAAATTCAGCATACAAAGAAGCGTTTTCGATAACCGGTACGCCAAACGGTGATGTTACCTGGGCATTAAAATCAGCGGTTACTGGATTTAGCATTAATCAAAGTGGTGAGTTAACGCTTGTTGCGCAGAATTATGAAACGGATAAATCCCGTTCAGTGACGGTAACGATTACTGATGAAGACGGCATTGTAAAAGAAAAGCTGGTTACGATTAGTATTACTAATGTTGATGAAAGCGTGGCTTTCACGATCAATGGCATCATGACCACCTTTTTGAATGAAAATGTTGCTTACAGTCAGCAAGCCAATACTTCAATGCCATTAAATGGAATACCAACCTGGACATTAGAATCTGGTTCAACGGCAGGCTTGAACATTACAAACGGTGGTTTATTAACACTGGCTGCTAAAGATTTTGAAACGGATGCCAAAACTTATACCGCCAACGTTAAAGTCGTTGATGCAGATAACAACACGGCATTAAAGACCATTACTT
>Ga0209395_1000185_pt1 | contig 94435 bp, 81 predicted proteins | sample GOMGulsemesocosm_3_FD_184635 | JGI IMG/M metagenome (GOLD analysis project Ga0209395, IMG submission 184635) | Methane-oxidizing microbial communities from mesocosms in the Gulf of Mexico - GOM9D Gulf of Mexico (SPAdes) (version 2) | ecosystem: Environmental > Aquatic > Marine > Cold seeps...
ATCGAAATCTGCTGTAGAAGTTGCTGAGATAGCGCCTAAAAAACCTCGTCGTAAACTAAAGAACCAGTTATTATTATCGTTACCAAAGCCTAAGCGGCCACTCGCCTTTGCTTTTACATCGAGAAAATTAATGCCTACTGCCCAAGGATCATCTTCGTGCCAATCGTTAGAGGTTATATTAATCACACCGCTGAGGTGATTACCAAATTCAACCGGTGCCCCCCCCGTAATTATTTGCGCCTCACCAATGTTAAACGAATCAATTATCCCAAAAAATCTACCACCAGCTTTTACATGGTAGGGGTCAAATAACGGCATGCCATCAAATAAAAAGCTATTTTCTAGCGCTGTGCCACCGCGGATATGCAGTTGTGCTGAAATATCTCCACCTGCCACGCCAGGTAAATGGGCAACGGCGCGGTTGATATCACTGGTCAAATGAGCCATGCGATCAATATCTTGTTGATCAAAAAATTGCTCATTTGAAATTTCAGTATAAGAAATTCCGTATTGGCTGGCGGAAATAACCACTCTCTCTATAGATTCAGCCGTTAAATATAGCTTTAGCTGTTCACCTTCTTTATGGCTATTCTGAAGGTTACTGCCTTTAAGCGGCATAACAATTTCGTTCACTAAGTACCCGAGAGCTTCAACTCTAATAAAATAAGCAGCGGTAGCTATTTTTTCAAAGACGAATTCACCCAACTTATTTGAATAAGTACTACTAACGCGCTTTAGTTCACTATTACTGTTGTCGCGCATTAATAACGTTAGCTTTGCATTATGAATTGGCTGGTCTGTACTGATCTCATGTACTTTACCTTTAATGTTATAACTCGGAACTTTTACTGATTTTTTAATAATAATTGCGCTGTTGTGCGGCCCTTGCTTCAACGTAAGGTTAAAGGGCCGTAAAATTTCCTGCAGTAAGGTAAGCTTTAATTGACGTACTTTTACAGGGTTATTTTCGGAAAATTGGCCCAGAAGTTGAGCGGAGATTTCTTGTGAGACCTTCATGCCGCTATGAACTTGCGCGCTACTATAGATTATTTTATCGCCGCGTTTGTTCATGAGCTGAAGGATATCAACTAATTTCTGATTAGCCGTAAACGTCTGCTCTTCAGCCATTACAACAAAGCTAAATAGAGAGATGAGCAAACTAAAAATTAAAAAACCGCGCTTAACGAAAGTAAGGGGTATCGAGCTACTACCTTGAAAAGCACTACAATATAACGGCATAAAGTGAATTATCTAACAACCTTCAATATATTTTGGTCAATACTATAGGTTAATTCGATTGTTGCAAACACCGTATTCAACGCTTGCTGTAAATCTAAGCCGTCGATATCACCATGTAATACAATAAGTTTCGATAATTTTTCGGTATGATTCTGATTAAAGTGCAGTGTTAAACCATGCTCTCGGGTTATCCACACTAAAAATTGATATAGGCTTTTTCCTTCCAGCGAAAACTTTGGCGCCGCATCATTCACCCAGTGCCATTGTGGATCTTGTGGTGATATCGCGATTTTTACGAAAGAGCCATTTGATTTCTCGGTCAATTGAAAACCCTGATTTACGACATGAATTCCTTCTTCATTATGTAGATTTATCAGCCCTTCTCGTACGCTAACTTGCAGGGTGTTTTTATTGCTCGATACTTGGAATTGTGTACCTATGTCTTGAATATTTCCGTGCAAGGTTTTTATAGTAATTGCACCAAGATGAGGAGAGCTATTGTCTGAACCCATCATTTTTGAGTTGACGATATTTAAATCATCTTGCCCTGAATCGAAATAAACCGTGCCAAAGGCAAGGGTAAATTCATTATTTTCATTGATGATCAATTGTGAATTATTGTGCAAACGTAAGTTACCGCCAGTTTGAAGTGTCAGGGTTACTAAACCATCATTTAGCGTTTCTATCATAGTACCGGCCGGTAAAAATGGTAAATCTGTTGCATTCTTTTTTTCGCTATTATCACTGTTCAATAATGGTTCATATTCATTGTGATTAAGGCTAGTTTTGACTTCCCCTTGAATACGGGCAAACAATACTTTGTTCGTTACCTCGTTTTCTGAGAACATCTGATCGTTGAATATCATCAAGATAAAAAAACTTAGCGCCGTGGCAAAAGAACCACTTGCCAGCCAAATATTGCGTTTTTTCCGTTGGCTATTTTTTTGACGCCATTGTGCTTTTAGCTGAATTTTTATTCTTTGCTTTGTTGCATAGGGAGCATTTTCTCTCACATCTGCATGGCGTAACAACTCAGGTAAAATTTCTGATGTTGTTTCATGGACAGAATTTTCTGCTGACTCGTTATGATCGACAGATGATTTATCATGTGGTCTGCTCATTATTTATTCCCCCTATTGTTATCCGCCAATAGTTCATTACCAAGTTTTTCTCCGCCACTTAGGCTAAAGAAAGCCTCTTTAAAAACAGGCCGAGATCTGGAAAGTAAAGATTCGACCGCTTTAGCAGATACCTCCATCATGAGTGCAATCTCTTTAACCGAAAAGTGTTGAACATACTTTAACTCGATGACTCTGCCATAATGCTCTGGCAAACTGTCTAATGCTAAATGAACCAATTTATTTAACTCTACTTGCAATAAATTATTTTCAGGCTGTTGTTGAATTACCGCGGTTAACGATTCGAGATAGGCGCGAATTTCTGGTTGATCTTCAATTAATGACGGCTGCTTGTTACTCACTTTAAAATAGGCGCTTAATTCGTATCGGCAAAAGGTGCATAACCAAGTGAGTAAACTTGCTTCAGCCCGAAAGGTTGATAACTTATCTATCGCTTTACATAAGCTACTTTGCACTATGTCTTCTGCGACATGATGTTGCTGATCAACACGAGACAATACAAAACGGTATAGCTTGTCAAAATATTCTTCATAAAAAGCATCAAAACTGGCTTCGTCCCCGTTAAGGAGCTTTTTCACTAGTTTTTTATCTGCGTTGTACTTTCCAAACATATTGACCTTACATAAGCGATGAGTAATCACTGTTAGAGTGCCATTAAAAAAAAATCATTCGAAAAATTATTTTTAATGTTATTAATACTGTACTTGGCTAGATATTAATTAGGTAAAAACTCTATTGCCCAAATGGTGGTCATTACCGCGACGGCTTCTTCAGGAAAACGTATTGAACGTAAGATCACTTTTAACTGTCGTTCTAATTTTGCATTATTAAGACCGCTCGACTTGATATCGACACGACTAATACTACCGTTAGGTTGAATTTCTATTTCAAACATTACCTTCCCTTTTAAGAAAGGGTCTTTCCTTAAGGCGCGATTATAAAGGGCATAAAGTCGAGATTTATTGGCTTCAAGGGTTCTACGTAAACTAATTTCAGTACGTTGCCCGGCCTGTGCAGTTAAAGCTTCTTCTTCAGCAATAGCTCCTTCTTCAGCTAATACTTCTTCTTCAGCAAGGCGTATTTGTTGCGTGTTTTTAGTACTTAGTGCATCACTAACCACTGTTCGACTTACTGATGAAGCCGTAAGCCCTTCACTTTGTTTATTAACTGAACTTGCTAACAGTTTACGTTTAACCTTAACTTCTTCAGCTATATTTTGATTAAATTCTGTTTTTGCTGCGGGTATTACATCAAAGGCTTCTCGCATTGAAAATAGTTCGTCTTTCATTGCTGCTAAACCCGACGTTTTGGCTTTTTCTCTTGCCGCTTCACGAGTCATTTTAGGCTGTTCAATCGGTTTTTCCGGTGGTTTTTCCTCAGGCTCCTCTTTAAGCTCTTCCTCGATTTCTTCAGGTTTAATTATCTCAGGTTCTTTTATTTTTTCTGGCAAGGGTAGCTGTTTTTCTTGCAGTATAATTTTGGCAAGCTGCGGCGGTACCTGCTCTTTTACTGCACGAGGTACTTCCACTTGCTCTAACAAAGGCACACCGAAAGCAAACACTAAATAAACCACCAACAATATCGATAATATACGTAGAAATTTTTTATCTTCTTGGCTTGGTATAAACAAGTCGCTTTGCGTTTGAAATCTCTCGCCCATATTCAAGGTTATTGTGGTCATATTAACCCTCGCCTTGTTTATTTTTGACTTGTCGCTCAACCGCAAGTGACATATTACGATAACCTGTGTCAGCACATGCTGCCATTATCTGTTTCAATACTGCATAAGGCGTTGAGGCATCACCAATAATGGTTACCGCACGGCCATTTTCTTGCTCACTTTTCGTTAATTCTGGTCGCTTATTTACTTGATAATTGAGTTCGGCTGTTAGCGCTTCAAAAAATTCTTGATTATCCTGCAATTCTGAACCAGCGTCATTACCGCTACTTTGCCAAATAGCCCTTTCTTGTACTAAAACCGTATTTTCGAAAATAGTGATCACTAAGTTTTCTACCGGTAATTCTTCAGCGATTGAGACAGGTAATTTAATTTTTTCAATGTTTTGTAATACGCGTACCTCTGATTGGTTCACGATTAGAAAAAACACTAAAATAGTAAATATATCCATCAAAGCGACAAGGTTTAGCTTGCTGCCAGAGTTGAAGCGCTTGTGATGTTTGGCGAGCCTTTTTGATCTTACTGACTGTTTCATTGTTGCTCTCCTATTGGTTTGTTACTAGGTTCGCTAGTAGACTCGTTAATAGGTTCATCTACAGGTGCATCACCTAAAGATATCAATGGAAATAATTCAGCGTCTACTAAGTTAGCAGCGACCACAGCTTTAAACGAACGTACTGTATCCATAGCAGAAACAATGGTTTGATAATCAACGGAAGGCTCAAGTAGAATCACAATGTCCTTTTTTTCTATTGTCTGTTGTTGAAAGGCGAGTTTCAAATCTTGCAGATATGTTGATAACGCGGCAAAGTCATAACCTTGTTCGGTTACTTCAAAGCGTTTTAATAAAATTCCTGCTGGATAATTTAACGCTAAGCGTTTTTTAGTAATGACCAACTCCAAAACTTTAGGTTCTTTTTGGTCTTCAGCCAATTCCCCTTCTGAAAGCACAGGCAGTTGTAAATTAAGTATCCGAACATGAGAAAAAACTAAACTCAGCAACAATACCGGCACTAACACAATCATCAAATTCATGAATGATGTAATGTCTATTTCCGCGTCTTGGTTATTGGTGCGGCGTTGACGATAGCGTCTCATAATAGTAACCCTCGATTTAAATCAGTTTACTTATTAAACGACAAAGAATTTAACAATTTAATAGCAGCCATCTCAATGGAGTCAACAATGCTAGCGGTTTTCGTTTGCAGGCCAGAATGAAATAATATCAATGGAATAGCGGTAATAAGACCAAATGCCGTGGTATTCATCGCCACTGAGATACTTGAAGACAACAAGTTAGCTTTTTCAGCTGGGTCTGCACTTGCCACTGCAGAAAACGCAGCGATAAGCCCCATAATTGTGCCTAACAAACCTAATAATGTAGCTATGTTCGCCAATGTAGCGACAAATGGTGTACGCTTTTCTAGCCGTAACATATACTCCATAATGGTTTCTTCCATAGCATATTCAATATCTTCACGACGTTTTGCATGTCCTATACGCGATATGCCCGATTCTAATACATCCAATACGGGAGATTTATTACTTTTGGCGTATTCACTGATTGCTTCAATATCGCCAGCTTTTAATGCATTTTGAATTAAAGCAAATGCCTTTTTATTAGTAAGGTGTGCCTTACTTAAGTACAACCAGCGCTCAATGGTAATTGCCAAGCCTACAACTAAAACAAGGGCTATGGGGTAAATAAATGAACCGCCATTTTGTAAAAAAGCGATAATACTGTCGATAAAACTCATTGAATTTTCCTTATGTCTTAAAGTTTGGATGAAAGGGTTAAGTTATTGGCTCATCCAGTAATTGTAACTATGATCTAATAGCGACCAGGTTATTTATTTTTTGTATCTTTTAAAGTTACTTTTTTCTTGTTCTGCTGCAAAGTCCCTTACTTCTTTTTTAAATATTTTTGGGTTAATCGGTTTGAATTCCGGCATAGTTAGCTGTGTTTTTTGATCTTTTATAGTGATGGGATTAGCGATTCCTTGCCATGGCATAATATAAAGTACCTTTGGCTGCTCTTGAGACCCGGTCACCTTACTTTCTATGGTTACCGTTTTTTGTACTATTTTTGACGGAGTTTCTGCGGGAGGCTTTACCTCTTCTGCCTGAACAATACTTACCACGCCCATGAAAAAAACAGTCAATATTTTCACAATTCTCATGTTAACCCTCTCCTGATTTTTTACTTTCAACCGTTGATGTTAAATCGTCGCCCGTTTTTTCAGGTAATACTAACCCTGCCCGTTTAATTTTAATTTCAACGCCAGCACGCCAACGTTGCACTTGTTGGTCGTCCGTTTGCAAGGCTAGGTATGCAGAATAGTATTTGTGCGCGTCAAGTAAACGGCCTCGGTACAACTCTAATAAAATCGCGAGATTAACTTGCGCTTCAGGATACTCAGGCCAAATATCTAGAGCTTTCAGATAGTTCTGTTCTGCTTGTTTAAAATGTCCATTTAACCGCGCAATCCTGCCTTTTATTTCATAGGCATAAGGATTGAGTGGGTTGACTGCTAACGCTTTATTAAGTTGTTTATTGGCACGACTCGAATTTTTTTGTTGAATCGCGATTAAGGCCTTATTAACATAAGCGCCAGAAAGTTGCGGTTGAGACACCAGTACTTGGTCAAATAACTGTTCAGCTTTTAGCCACTCTTTATTTGTCATTAAAGCTAATGCTTGTTTGTACTTTTCAATCACATACAAAGGGACATTGGCTAAGCGCACTTGTTTTTGCTCAAGATAGTCGTTTCGCTTATTTTTCGAGGCCTCTAGCAAACCAGTTTTATCTGCTGATAATTGGCCATTCGCATTGGGTACATCAACCAAATCAGTAAGTTCTTTACTTAAAGCAGCTAACGTTTCTGGTGTTTGTTTTTCAGACCCACCTTCATTTTCAGTGGTATTCGAACACCCTTGTAATAGCACTAATATCAAAAACAATGTCATGATATGAACAGCTTTCGATTCAGCCTTTAACGTAAAGCCCAAACGATTAATGCATGTCGTCAATAATATCATGAGACCGCTCCTGTTTGTTATAAAGTGCTGGGGCTATTTCAGCCAGTGTTGCAAAGCTTTTTATTACCCATTCATCAAAGACATTTTGCCATGCACGTTGAGCATTACTAAGATGAATTTCAATGGCTTTTTCTTCAAAAGGATAAGCCAGCTCTTCCAGTAGTATTTCATATTCTTCTAACGCTAATTCATCTAAGTCTTTCGGACGTTGCGACTTCAAAACATCAGCGGCTAATTGCCGATACATTTCAGCTAAATTAAAGGTTGTTTGCGGCACATCTTGCGCCAGCTGAAAACTGAGCACTTGTTGATAATATTTTATTGCTTGTTTCATCGCTGTTTGTTTACGTTTTAAACTTTTTTGCAGTGGCGCAATCAACTTAACGTACTTAAATGTTTGTTGATGAGCCATACCTAATCCAAAGGCCGCTGTTGAGGCCAATTCAATAGCACGAGGTTGGATTGCTTGTGCTGAAACTTTGTTTTGTTTTGCATGAAAACTCAAGATTTTTCTAAACCAAAAGTATCGTTTATTTGGCTCATTGCTTCGACGATAAAACTCACTCATTTTAAAACGTACTTCTTGCGCAATATTAAAAGGTTGCGGGTATGAATGTGCATAGGTTCTAAATTCGGCTAACGCTTTAGCGGTTTTTCCCGCCTTTAAATAATAATCTGCGGCTGTGTATTGCGCCTCACGTTTAAGTTCAGCAGACTTGTCATTTGAGGCTATGCTGCCATTGGGTAACTCGTTTTCATTGGCAACTAGAATCAATAATTGCTCAGCCGCTAACTCCCATTGCTGCGTCGCCTCGTATGACGAAGCCAATTTAGCCGGAATAGATGCCGTATATTCATGGCTAGGAAAATGTTTTTGTATCTGCAATAACACATCGATGGCTTGTTGCCATAATTTGTTTTCTAACAATAAATTAGCGGCATCAAACTCAGCAGTAATACGATACCTTGATTCTGGAACAAGGGTACCGACCCGTAATAAATGGGCTACCGCAATTTTAGGCTGTTTTATTTTATAAGCTTGTGCCTGAAAATATATACTTGAGGCCAATAAGTTACGCATCTCTTGCCAGGTATTTATTTTTTTATCGGCATAATCTAGTGCCAGCACATACGCGTGTTCTGCTAACTGATAAAGCCCTTGCTCGTACAAACTGTGCGCCGATAACTGGCTCACGATTTGTAGCTGTTTTAATGCTGTCGGCGATAATTTTTGAGTTGCATATGAGCTATTAACTGCTGAACGCTTTACTGAATTCTTAGCAGTATTAGCTATAGACTTGCCTGCAGACTGTTGGATGATGCCCTGTGTAGTTAGCACGAAGTCACTCATAGTTTGTACGGTTGAAAAATCTTTTACATTGAAGGCATACTGAACGACATGCGTTGCTAATTGCAGTGAACGTTCGTCATTTGGGTATTGTTGAATAAATAATTTGTCTAAACGATTTCGCTCATCGATACGCTGTTGATAGTCAGTATTGTTGTCATTGTCTTTATTTTCGGCAGTACTATTTAACAGCTCACGAATAGTAAGTGTTGTCGCATAGGCTGACTTTACTTTAATAGCGTCTAAGCCCGGGGCAGCAGACGACGAGTAATAAGCTATATTTTCATAACTCACCAATGCTTTTACATATTGTTTTGCTTCAAAGCTGGCTTCCGCATAGAGGTATTCATCAGTTAAAACATCTTTAGTCAGCAGATCTTTAGCATCGGGTAACTTGGCTAAAGCTAAATAAGTTGCTAGTGCTGTGGCTGCTTCAGTAAAGGCATCAACTCTAATTTCGCCTGATAGTTGCTCTTGAGCATATGCGTAGGCACGACGCGCATGTTCATCACTAAACTGTAGCAAATACGGTAATAGTTCATCCTTTATTGATAACGGCGCTTTATGCCAAAAGGTCCCTTCCAGTCCGTACTGCGCAATGTAATTGTTTTTCAACTGATGCATCGAAGAAAACTTGCCATCACGATGGTAAATATCCAATAAGGCTAATGAATAACGCGCTGACCAAATATTGTCTCGACCTAATTTAATGTAAGCCTTATAAGTAAGCTCGGCATCGGCTTTTAACTCTTTCTTAATTAAAAAATTTGCCAAATTTTCAAATAATACATGTTCATATAAAGGTAAATATTGCGAGGAATGATTTCTTTTGACTAGTTTCGCCAAAGATTCAGCTTGCGCTTGCTGACTTAATGAAACACTTAGTACTCGTTGCGTATCTATGGCCAAATTTTGATAACGATCATTTAATGCATTAAAAGAGAATTTATTTTGATAGGGAAGTTGTTTCTCAGCCGCAATAATGGCTTCAAATACCTTTAAGAATACGATATCTGCTTCCTCAAAGCGATTCAATTTGAACAATGACCAACCCGACATATAGATGCTATTAACCAAGTAATTATCATTATTAGGCGAGTTCATCACAATATCGTAAGCGTTTATTGCAGCAGAATAGTCTTGTAAGTTGTAATAGATTTCGCCTCGTCTAAAATTTAACTCGGCCAAATATTTAGTGGCTGGGTAGCGTGTCAGTAATAACTCTATTTCAACTAAACTTTCATCTATTTTTCCTTGTAGATCTAACGCCTTAGCCAGTTGATATCTAATATGCTCATTCGAGTTATGTTGAGGATGGTTTTTCAGCAGATTTTGATAACTAAGCACAAGCGCACTTAATGCTTGATCGTCTTTTTTTAGTTGCGCTAGGGTGAGACCTACTTCATCGACACTACCTGTATCTGTGCCGCCAAAAGATTGATTTTCAAATACTTCGGTGTTTATTTGCACTAATCGGTATTCGACCTTAGTTTTCACTTGGGGATCAGGTTCCAAGCTCAATAATTGTTGATATATTTCAGCCAATTTTGCCGATCTTAGTGCCTTATTAGTAGTGAACTTGGCTAGCTTTAGATCATCTTGTTTATCTGCAAGATCAGCTAAACTTGCCCGTTTATTTTTCGGAAGTTCGGTCTCGTTATCATTTAACGTGCTCATACAACCAGAAATGATTAAACAACTGATGAATAGTGCCACTGAACGATGGACAGGAAAAAAGCCCATTATAAAGCTTCCTTATGATTCGAGTCAGGGGAAGATTTAGGTTTGGTGTTATCGATATAGGTATAATTGAGATTAATATTTTGTACTTTTGTCTTCTTTTTTGGTGCAGCTAACTGCCTTTCAACACGTTTATCATATTTCGCCATACGCTCTAAAACAGCGGCCATCTCATGTCGAGAAGTCAATAAGTGCTGTTCTAGTATACCGCGCTGGTTATTAACAAATTGTTGAACATTATTCTGTATTTTAGCGCTGGTAATCGTCCGTAATTTAGCGACATTTCCTAACAGTATTTGTAGATTCGCCGCACTTGTTGTAATGCGATTACCCACGCCTGATAACAATGATGGTGAATCTGCAAGTGCTACCAAGCGATTTCTTTGCTGCTCGGCATGGGCTAACAGTTGCTCAATTTCTTTTAGCCGTTTTTTATGTTGCCATAAACGGTTCGGCAGTGCTTGCTGTAACTGCCAGCTCAAGACACCTTCAACACGCTTTACTCTTTTTTTATACTCAGCTAGATTCTTGTTGCCATCAAGAAAAGCAATCGCCTGCTTACTTTGTTTTATCCGCTCTAACCATTTTTCTTGCGCTTGATTGGCAAAAGCAGAACCTTGTTGGCCTGTATCAGCTTCAGTAACAATTTTAGCAACCTGTTGTTTCTTATCGTTTAGCTCTGTAATGATAGAAGGATAATGGGCCTGTTGCTGTAATTCAAAGACCTTAGCTTTTCTTTTATTATTTAAAGCCAGCGTATCTTGCAGCCATTGGCTTTTTTGTTGCTGTGCTTGCAAGTGCACCGTGATCAAATCTAATTCAATCAGCGCTTGATAATCTGCCTTTAATTCGTTATCTAATAACGCTTTTTGTAACCATACCGAGCCCGTAGCATAGTGCTTATTAGCAAAAAATAGCATGGGTGATTCAGCGTCTATTTTTGTTTCAAGTTTAGTTTCAGACTCTACAACGTCTGTTTTACCTGGTGAAAAATTTAACAAATCATCACTGGCCAGAAAAACTTCATGAAAATTGGCTAACTCGGTTAAACGTTGTTGATAAAGGTGTTCTGCATTTTGATAACTGGTCATTCCCTCTTCTAGCGACATTTGCTCTACGACTTGTGTGGCAAGTAACAATGCAGCTTGCCAACCTAAATTTGAATAAGGAAAGCGCTCTTTCATCAAATTAAATAGCTTAAACGACAGGGTGTTTTGTTTTATTTTTTGTGCTGAAAAAGCAAAAATAAAGAGTGCTGACTCACTATAAGGGCTATCTTGTGGGAAGTTTTTTAATTCGTAATAAGCGGCTTCATAACTTTCTTGTTTAACATACATTTGAGCTAACAATAATTGTGCGTAATCATTTACCGCTTGTTGTTGGTTTTTTTCATCGATAACTTTCTCGCTAATGTCACCTTCATTATCAGTAGAAAAAGGAGTAAAAAGTACCTGCCAAAAAGTCTTAGATGGTGGTTGCCAAAAAGTATTTTTAATTGTTATAAGCATAGGTTTGGCAAGTTCAAACTCGCCTCGTTCCATATGCAACAATGCTTTATTCAATTTGATATAAGCAACAGAAATTGATTGTCGATTTGACGTTTCTGAATCGTTATTTTCTTCCATTGATGCCGCAGACTGTGTCGGTAACTCTGGCCAGGACGCCAGCTGATTTAGAATTTTATATTGGTCGGTATAGGACTTCGACACTTGGCTGATTTTACTCAACGTTTGTCGTGCCGTTTCATTGTCACCTTGCTGAATTTGTTGTTCGGCTAATGCTAATAACGCAATTAACGTTAACTCCGCAGGCGTAGTATTAGATTTCGACTCTTGAGTATTATCCACATTAGCAGCCGCATTATATGTGCCTGCTTGCTGTTTTTGTAATTGGTAAAGTGATTGCGTTGCTTGATGATGCAAGCCTACAGTCACTTGTAAGCCAGCTTCAAAAAGGCGACTTTGTGATGATTGACTATTAAAACGCTGACGATTCAAACTGATTTGCTTAAGGGCCTCACCGTAATTGCCGATAAAATAAAAGTATAAGGCCTGTCGGTAAAGTTTATCTTCGAGCTGCGGGCCAGCCTCAACAACGTCTGCCGATGCTGGCATAACGGTTGTTAAAACCATCATGCCACTTAACAGCGTGACCTTGACGATTTTTTTCATAAACGAGTTCAGGTTAAAACGCATACTTGATTATAAAATCCATTCTTCAACGTTAATATTAGCGCGATAATTTGATTCATTATCTTCAATTTTCAATTCGATCATCACCACGTCATCATCTTTTTCGAACGCGTGCGTGATGGCCCTTTGTGTAGTTCGCCCTTCGCCATCAATTCCGGTGAATATTGCCGTGAGTTGATGCTTGCCCTCTTTTAAATTTCCTAAATATATCCGTTGAATTCCCCCTTGTTCGAGGGCCTTACGTTGCCGTTCGGTATAGAGAAAACCTGCGACATCTTTGTCATTAATTTTTAGCTCTACGCTGTCAACTTTGAAAAAACGCCCTATGTCTACAGAAACGAAAACGGCCACTTGTGTACTGGCAGGAAATAATAAGTCTTCTTCCAAAATGAACAAATCTCGATTTAACTTTAATACTTGCTTTTTAATGTCTTCAAGTTCTGTCGATAACGTTCCGCTTGTTGCTGAAACCTCAGGTTCTACTCCATAACTTTTCACAGAAACAGCCAAAGAAAAAATCAACAAACTAACGGCAAACAGCAAGCCTTTATTTATGCGAGTGAGGGTAGAAGAAGAGCAAATATTCATGTTCATAAGTTAAACCTAGGACAGCCTTAACGCTGTCGAAATTTACATAAAAAATTAAAAGTAAAGGCTATAAAAAGCACGAATTACATTCGCTGAAAAACCATATAAAGACTCATTACCTACGCCACCTTCAGCCATAGGGTCTCTGAAGTTATTGTAATTAAAGTCAATATAATCCCATTGCAACGAAGCTTCAGATCGCGAACTGCCATACGACAAACTACTAGGTAATGAATACGTTATCCCAATGCCTATGGTCATATTGTCGAAGTCACTCAGTTCTTTGTCTCTGGCGAGATAGTTTTGTGCGTTTTTATAGGGAAACAAGTCACTATAAAAGTTAGCTTCACTTTGCTGGTAATAACGTAGCTTTAGTTCAAGCTCGAAGGAGTCTCCAATAGGATGCCGATATCCTAACTCAACATCGTTAGATTTTATTTCCCAGCTATCGCTGAAATACCGGTAGTGAAAAAATAGCGCTGCTCGATAAGGCAGGTAATAACTGGCTGATAATTTAGTGGCAAATGAGTTGCGTGTTTCTGGGTAGATCTCTGATTGATAACCTACTCCAGAAGGGATTGAGTTGTCTATGTAGCGCACCGTACGATAAGGATTATTAAGATATCCATCGTCAGCAACCGCTTCAAAACTCAAACTTGCAGTTAAATTACGGGTTAATATTTGATTGATACCTGCGCGTAGTCGGTATTGTTCGCTTGCTTCTTCAAAGCTCTCATCGCCGTTACGTCTGATTTCATTATCACCATAAGAAAATCCCATACTTAGGTTGGTTAAATCACCAAACATGTCTTGCGATACATTGGCACTTAACGATTGGGCAAAATAATCATCTTCATCACTTTGGCGCAGATTAAACGACATAATGGTTTTGTCATGTAAGTATTCAATGCCTAACTGCCCTTCATTACGCTCTTCAGTGTAGGCACTTGCGGTACTTAATACATCGACAGACGCTGATGAAATAGTGTCTAAATAATAATAGGCGGTAACAGCAACAGATTCAGTCACCTTTTTTCTCAAGAGAATTGCCGGCCCGTCTATTTTCATGCCGCCACCTTCGTAGCTGTGGTAAAGCACATCTACGCGTTCGGCGCCTAACACTGCTGCCTGGCTTAAGCTGGCAGTTAAACCAATATTAATGGCAAGGCTAAAGATAACCACAGTTTTTAGCACTGATGCAAAACGCGTGTTCAATCGCTGTATGTTCATGAATTTAGTTACAACCACAACCACCACCTTCTGTACTTTCAGCACCACGCGCGGCTTCACGGCCGTCTAATACATGAGCAACGTGCATATTTGAAATAGGGTGGCGAGCAGCGCTCATAATAGGGTCAGCTAAATTTTGTCTTTCATAGGGTTTTACCCAAGGCTCGATTGATAAGCTTGCACAACCCGTTAAACTCATAAGAGCAAGTAACAAAGTACTTTTAACACTATATTTGATCACGAGTATTTCCTTGTTCTATGAATTTTCATCATTCTCTAATCAGTTTTTTAATGGCTTTAGCATACTTTTTTCCATAACCGTCTTTAAAACCGCGGTAGACATAGCGCACGATACCATCACGGTCGACAATCACAGTTGTTGGCATTGCTTCTACCTGATAGGTCGCTGACAGTTTATTGGTTTCATCGAAAAATATTGAAAAGCTCAATTCAAGATTGGCAAGAAAATCCCTACCTGCTTGGTTTTCTTGCTCAACATTAATGCCCCATACTTGCACACCTAAGTCTTTATATTTATCCTCTAGCGCTTGCAACACCGGCATTTCTTTACGGCATGGACCACACCAAGAAGCCCAAAAGTTAATGACGATAATATTGCCACGTTGCTCAGTCAAATTTAGGTTCTGACCTTGCATGTTCTTTAAGGTAAAGTCTGGCGCAGGTTGACCTATAGTTACCCCGTGGGCATTCATTGACATAACAAGGGCAAAAACAGCCGATAAACCTCTACGCCAGAACTTAATTAACAACATGTATTTTCCTTTATATTTAAATGACTATATTCAACGTTCAATGACTCAATATTAGAAATAAATTGAGACTCCGGTAACAAAGTTAAGATTGTGCGTTGTTTTAGACAGACCGGTAACTTGGGTATCAAAAATATAGTCACTCATACCTATATCCCACGCCACCCAGTCGTTAATAAACACTCGGTAATTGGCGGTAACATTAACGGTAAATTGTTCATCGCCCGCAAACTCAGTACTACCAGCACCTAACTCGATTGAAAAGATGCTATTGAAGACTAAGTCTTTACTAAAAAAGATTTCACCAGGCAGCAGGTTATAACCAATATTTAAACCGTAATAGGTTAATTCTCGCTGAGAGTCAGTTAACAATGGTGCTGCATCCACCAACTTTTCGAAGCTAGTTTCACCACCTTTTGCTTGTCCATAACGCGCTTTCAGGTAGAAGTTTTCAGTAATATGGTAACCAATATGTGCTCCAAGCCAACCACTACTTTCAAAGTCTTCTATTGAAATAATGCCACCTTGAATGCCGACTTCAAAATTTTCAGAATCGAGCAAGTCATCAAAAATTTGACGTCGTTCAACATCGGCTTTCACTTGTACTTGTGAATCAACTTCTTCTGCAGCATTCGCTGAATAAGAGCAAGGTAAAGCAGCGAGCAGTAATGTACTTGCGGCGATAAATGGCGTTAAAAAAATACGCTGAAACCTATTTTCCATGTGTGGATCTCTTCATTTTTGTCTCGGTCAGTTAAGGCTAACGAGAGCTTATATTCTGCTCGTACTAAAAAATTACGAGCAATGTGATATTTAATGCCTGCGGCGGCACTCATTAAAGTACTTTGTCGGCTTTCTGAATCGGCTAAAACACTGTGAGGTTTAGTATCAATAATCCCGCCACCAATACCTATGTAAGGTGTCACTACCCAATCAGGCATAGGTTGGCTGATCAGCATGACTTCATACAAGTTACTATCGGAAATATTGCCTAGCGCTTTACCCATTGAAACTTCTGCACTAAAAACAGGTGTAAAGGCGTATCCTAAGTAAACGTTATAAAAGTTGGCGCCTTCTAAATCGCCATACATAACGCCACCTTCTACATCGCGATTCTTAAAGCTTTGTTGAACGTCACCGTCTTGCTTTATCGCTTTGCCAAACTGGCTTAGGCCCAATAAATCATCTTCATGAAGCCAGCCTTCAATACCACGTTTATCTTTTACTTTTAGCCAAGAGGTACGCTTAATAAGCACGATAACGTCTTCATTTCTTTCGATAATATGAACGACAGGATAACCCTCACTTGGACCCGAATGCAGTTCAACAAAAGGTACTTCAATATGTAAAGTAACTGCTTGTGAAGATTCAGCTAATAACCTTGGGCTAGCTATAATAATAACCATTAACAAAAGGTTTTTTGAAAGCGTATTAAACATAAGTTCCTATTTTAAAATTCAACTTGGCTAATCCTGTGAATAAAACGGTGTATTGTAATATTGACCACCAATATCTAACCATTCACTTAATAGTTTCAATTCGTCTACTGTCATCGTATTTTGATGAGTTACATTCTTGATAACTTCGAAGAAACGTCCGCTTGCCGCAGCACTATTTGTCGATAGTATTGGCTGTATTGCCACGGTTGTTAACACCGGAATAGCATTACCTTCTGCATCTAAAATAAGCTCACCTTCGTTATCAATTTCAAGAACAATATTACCGCTCTCATCCAGTACAGGTATTAGTCGATCAATTAAAATACCCTCAACGATTTCTTGCTCAACATCATTGAAAAACAACTCTCGATAGCTCGTTAAGTGTGCGATTTGATCGCTCGATGGTCGCGCGGACAAATCTAATTGTCCAGCAGGCACTTGCGCAAAGCCATCCTTGTCGGAAATGCTATGACAGCTTGTGCATGTTTTGTTTTCAAGAATTTCAGGGGTATCAACTGCAGGTAATTCACGAGGTAAATCCCATAACGGCTGAATATGTTCTTGGTAGTTGATTTGAATTCGACAATAGGGTGTCCAGTTTTCAAAACATGTTACGCCATTAGGCGATACTGTAGACAGATTTTCGTAGGAATAATCTATGCTTGGATTCACCACAGAAATATCTGGGTTTGTCCAGCGATCTTGATAAAGAATACTAGCGGTAAGTTGCGCTAAGCCATTAACCATTTCATCAGCTTCTGCCATGGTTTGCCCTTGCATAGGGATAATGTCTTGCGTGGCATTGGTATAGGCGGTGCCGCCAAGTGCGCCAGTATTAATACTTGCTGCTTGCGCATCAATTCTGCCGTGTGGCTGTTCGCTATTTGCGGTATGGCAGCCATTACACTGTAAAACTTCGCCGGGTTTTAAAGTGATCCACTGGCGATGTCGACCATTGATCCGCTGACCATTTTCATCTAATACACTAATAGCAAATGGCGTATTTGCCGGTACTTTAACTTTCACCGAGCCGTCAGGTTGAATGGGCGTGTAACCAATGATTTCTCGCATTAATTGGTTATTACTGCGACCAAAATCGGTATTGGCAATATCTCTAACTTCATCTGGTGGCATGGGCACACCACGAATTATTCGTAAAAATCGTGCAGGTAGATTAGCTGCTGGAGTAAGCGAGGGGTCACTTAAACGAGCGATCCCTTGTGGGTTATTATCTTGCATCGTGATATCTATACCATCAAAGTCATAAACGCTGCGAATATGAATAGCTGCGGCAAGTTCACCACTTAATTCAGCATCGAGTTCATTGCCAATGGCCTTGTCAGCAATAAAGATTTTGCCTTGCTCGGAAGGTCTCATTACCACAGCTTCAGTTATTACGGAACCTGCTTGCGTAGTAGCAACAAGTTGCTGGGTATTATTTGCGTTATTCAATAACCATAACTCAAACAATGGCTCAGCCAGTTCGAGTGCTTCGTCAGCAAGCTCTGCTGCGCTTAATTGGCCACATGCCTTAATCACTTCATCGACGACAACACGACAAACATCCCAACTCATTAAATAACGATTACTACTGTCTGGTAACGGATAAAGATGATTGAGTCGACCTGATTCAGAAAGGGTAGATGAGAAGGTAAAATTAAAACTATCGCTTAGGGCAAAATCAGTCACTGCGTTTGCTTGAGCGCCTGACGCTATAGTCGCTTGTTCGTCATCAATGTAGTCATTAATGTTGATCAATACCGGTCTTTTTTGATAAGCCGTTTCATCCTGAGAGCCAAGCAAGATTAAAATATCACCATTGGGCATTTGTTGCGGTTTAATGAATTCAACACGTTCGCTTTGCTCATCAAGCATTAATTGCTGTGAGTGCCAACCAAACATAAGTGTATTCTCGGTACCATCAGGGTTCATGCGATATAGGTTAATTCCGTGATCACCGCCCATCACGTCCCAACGGCTATACAATATTTGACCACTATGTAAAACCAATGGATAAAAATCATGACTCAAATTAAAAGTAACTTGCTCAATTGATGTGCCGTCAGCGTTCATCACATGAAGGTTGAAAGTTGCGTTATCTCGCCGCTCATCTAAAGCGGTATATTGAGGTTTTCCTTCGTCGAGTAATATTGCACGCGATAAGCGTTGGCGTGTCGAGGAAAAAATAATACGGCCATCAGGTAAAAATGATGCCATTAAATCGTCACCTTGCTCAGCAAGTATGTCACTACTAATTATACGTTCTAAGGTTTGTGTCGCTATTTGGTAGCGCCAAATGTTCCACTTGGGCTGGTCTTCATCGTCAGCATCGGCTAATTCAGGTGCTCTAATGGAAAGAAGGATTGTTTGACCATCATCAGAGACGCTTAGATCTCGAATATCAATAAGCTGGTTTTCGCCAAATAATAACGCGGTTAAGTTGGTAGAGGGAGAGTCGGCGAAGGCATTTCTTTTGATTAATAAGTTAGCCCCGGGATTAAAAAGTGCCGGGTCGCGCGCATCAAAACGTGCAGGCATTGTCTCATTTTCGTCGGTTTGGGTATCTAGGGTTCTTTCGATATAGACAACGGGATATTCAACCAGAACAGGATCAGGTGTTTCGTCCTTAATTGCAGTTTCGGTATTACATGCCGAAAGCATCAAAACGACAGACATCAGTAATAGTTTATAGCCCAACTTCAGCTTCATTTAGTTCCCTTAACGCATAATTCCAACAGCATACACTATTGTTACAAAGTGTAAAAAAATTCTGACATTATTACCACAAAACTGTAAACTTTCAACACTCAAAAAACAAAACTGTAAAAAAAACCGACACAATGTTACTAATTATTAACCTTTCAAGGTCTTTTACCATGAAAAATAAAAAATATTGATATTATCAAGGTAAAATTAGTAACATTTACTTTTTTTTACTTAAAAGTGTAAAATTTCTTGACATCATTACCACTTAGTTACAATCTTTCAATACTTTTATTGATTTATATTTAACCAATCGATGTTCTTTATTGGTCAAATGTCACACAGCAAAGTCGATGGATTGCTGATTTGTTAGCCATTCTAGAAATTTTCATTGGCTAAAAAAGATTCAAGGAGACCTATGAAAATGCAACTCCGCACGAATATACAAATAAATTCGTATAAAAATAGATTAAAACTAAAAACTTTTATCAACGGCTTTTGTTGTTGCTTAGCAATTGTCATTGCAACAAGTTCAATATCTATTGCCCAAGCAGGAACATTGGAACAAGCGAAACGATTACATGATAGATTAACAGGTGTTGCTGCGTCAGAAATTACCTTGTTAGAAATGGTGGCATTACTTGATGACAATAAACCCATTGAAGCCGCTTATAAAGCCATGGAGACACCTTCGTTCTATTCCACAACCTTAAAATTATTTGCGACTCCCTCAACAAATACCGACCAAGACATTTTTGCACCGCTAAATGACTATAGTGCGACCTTAATTGGCATGGTCAGAGATGATGTTGATTTTAGAGAGATTTTACAAGCAGACATCCTTTACGTCGGCAAAGAGAGTCTAGGCGTCCCGGCTTATAACACTAACAATAACGCCCATTATCAAGCACTAGAAGATCAGTTTATTGATTTATCCGATGGTTTAGAACGTACGACCCAGTCTAGCTTAAATGGCTTACCTAGTACTGCAACCGCCGGCGTATTAACAAGTAGAGCCGCGGCGAAAGAGTTTTTCTATTTGGGTACCAATAGAGCAATGCTTAGATTTACTTTAATGAATCATTTGTGTACTGATTTAGAACCGCTAAAAGATACCACTCGCTCTCCTGACCGGATTCGTCAAGATGTTAGTCGCAGTCCGGGTGGCGATAGCCGATTATTCCTTAATAACTGCCTTGGTTGTCATAGCGGCATGGATCCATTGGCGCAAGCTTTTGCCTATTATGAATATGATTTCGATGGTGAAACAGATCCAACCGGTGAATCAGGCGCAATCTCCTACAATCAAGCAGGTCAAACGGATGCAACAACAGGTACCCGCGTCCAGAGTAAATATCATAATAATTCAACAACCTTTCCCTTCGGTTTTGTTACTAAAGACGACCAATGGCAAAATTATTGGCGTGAAGGAGTCAATCAAAAACTTGGTTGGGATGAAAATTTGAACGGAAAAGGCGTAGGCGCAAAATCCTTCGGGCAAGAGTTTGCTAATAGCCAAGCATTCGCACAGTGCCAAGTAAAAAAAGTATTTAATACCGTTTGTCTTCGTGACGCTGAAAGTGTCGATGATTTAGCGAAAATCAACTCAACCACAGCATCGTTCAAACAAAACGATTATCAGCTTAAGCGAGTATTCGCTGAAGTTGGCGAATACTGCATGGGAGAGTAGAGGTGAAAAATTTATTCGATACAGACTTAAAAACTCACTTAACGAAAACTCTCGCAATATTCGTATTGGCATTAAGCTTAGGTGCTTGTGGCGGAGGTGGTGGTGAAGTAGAAACAAATCCACCTGAGCAGCAAGATCCGCAATCAACTGAATATACCGGGCCTGCCCCAACGACTGAAGACATTCAAAAGTATAAAACATTTTTATGGGACAATATTTCAACTGCAGATAAATGTGGCACCTGTCATACAGAAGGTGGACAAGCACCTTATTTTGCCAGTCGAAACAACGTTAACGATGCTTATGCAGCAACAAGCCCATTGGTTAATTTATCTAATCCGGCGACATCTCGCTTAGTTGAGAAAGTAGCGGGAGGTCATAATTGTTGGCTGGGTAGCGACAGTGCTTGTGGTGAAACCATGGAACAGTGGATCAAGTTATGGTCGGATGACAGAGTGGTTACAGCAAATACTATCGAGCTAACCGCTCCGGTGATTCGAGAACCAGGCTCCAGTAAAAACTACCCTGGAAATAGTGCACTATTTAATCAGCATGTCTATCCGATAGTTAATCAATACTGCGTCGGATGCCATAGTGAGTCGTCAAACTCTGCACAATCACCTTTCTTTGCTAGTAATGATATTGAGCAAGCTTATAAATCAGCTCAGCAAGTGATTAATTTAGACAATCCATCGCAGTCAAGACTCGTTATACGCTTAGGAAGCGAGTTTCATAATTGCTGGAGCGATTGTCAAAGTGATAGTTTAACAATGCTAACTGCCATTTCTGCTTTAAGTGATCAAATTGCCGTTGATGAAATTTCCCCTGAAATGGTGGTGTCTAAATCATTACGTTTAACTGATGGTATTACCGCATCAAGTGGCGGGCGATTTGAGTCAGATATTATCGCTTTGTATCAATTTAAAACCGGCGAAGGCAATATCGCTTATGATACTTCAGGTATTTCTCCTGCCGCCAACCTAACGTTAGATGGCGATATTGAATGGTTAGGCAGCTGGGGGGTATCGTTCAGCAACGGTAAAGCACAAGCGAGTACCGCGACCAGCAAAAAGCTGCATGATTTAATCACTTCTACCGGTGAATTTTCCGTAGAAGCATGGCTAACACCTAATAACGTTGTACAAGAAGGTCCAGCACGTATTATTACTTATTCAGCAGGTGATACTGATCGAAATTTCATGCTCGGCCAAACCCAGTACAACTATGACTTTGCATTACGAACTGATAATTCAAATGCTAACGGCGATCCCGCTCTTAGTACACCAGATGCTGATGAAATAGTGCAGGCAACTTTGCAACATGTGGTACTTACGTACAATGCTACAACGGGTAGACGCATTTATGTGAATGGGAATTTAATTGATATTACCGACCAAGATATTGCACCATTAGCGACTTGGGACGATAGTTTCGCACTAATTTTAGGGAAAGAAGCTTCAAATCAACATGTTTGGCAAGGCGATATTCGTTTGTTGGCAATTTATAATAGAGCTTTAGCGCAAGAACAAATTGCGCAAAACTATGACGTTGGCGTCGGTGAAAAGTTCTTCTTATTATTTTCAATCAGCGAACTCATCAACTTAGCCAATTCCTATGTGATGTTTGAAGTCAGCCAGTTTGATAACTACAGCTACTTATTCAATGGGGCTTCCATCGTCAACATCGATGGTACACCAGTATCCACAGCTTTTGATGTTAAAAGCTTACGCATTGGTTTAAATGGTAAAGAAGCTGTTCAAGGGCAAGCATATAGCAATCTTGACCTTTCAATATCTAGCTCACAGGATTTAACTGAGCCATTGCCCATCTCGCCATTGGGCACGATTATCGGCCTTGAAAAAGGCGCTAACCAAGACGAGTTTTTCTTAACTTTTGAAAAACTTGGCGAACATTCCAACGTAACAATTCCTGGCGTATTTACCACACCTGCCGAAGTACCCGCGACCACAGAAACGGCGCAAATAGGTATGAGAAATTTTGCTGAAATTAACCATAATATGAGTGAGTTAACAGGAGTTTCCCAAGAAGCCAGCAAGGTTTTTAATACCTATCAATTGGTTAAACGTCAGTTACCCAGTGTTGAAAACATTGAAACGTTTATTTCTGCTCAACAAATGGGCATTACTCAATTAGCCATTGCTTATTGCGATAGCGCTATTGAAACCGACAACATACGTAGTACTTGGTTTCCTGATGTAGACTTTAATCAACCACCGAGTATTGCACTGAGTAGTAGTGAACGAACAAATTTGTTAACGCCGCTATTAGCACAATTAATCCCCCTTACCGTGGCAACGCAACCTGACAAAAACTTGGTGTATAACGAACTTGATAGTTTAACGACACGACTATCGGTATGTAATGGCACCTGTACGCAAGAGCGAACACGTACAATTGCAAAAGCAACTTGTGCCGCCGTACTTGCTAGTGCTGTGATGCTAGTACAGTAGGAGAGCCATTATGTTGATACCAAATAACGCTAAAAACATGTTCGATAAAGTTAATAAAGGGACAAAAATATGACCAGACCTAAGCATTTGCACCCAAACAGCCCTTTAGTGTTTCCTGATCATAAAAAACCTATCACACGACGTGACTTTATTACCACGGGTTTGCGCACAGGCGGTCATGCAGTGGCCGGTTTGTCTTTGTTCAGTTTATTCGCAAATTCGAATAAAGCTAATGCGACACTTTCTCCAGACTTGGAAGCATTGCGAGCGTCGTGCGGTATTAATGTAGAAGGGGCTGGAAAAATCCCCTTCATCAGTTTTGACCTAGCAGGTGGGGCTAATATTGCTGGTTCAAATGTCTTGGTTGGTGGTGCGGGTGGTCAACAAGACTTTCTCTCAACTGCAGGTTACAACAAACTGGGTTTACCCGGAGATATGGCACCGTCAATCGCTAACCCTTTGAGTGATTTATCAGACTTTATTAATACTGAGTTAGGTTTAGCTTTTCATTCAGATTCGCCATTTTTACGCGGAATTTTAGAAAAAACGTCGACCGAAACCAGAGCTCTGATTAATGGTGCGGTACTGCCAAGTCGTTCAGATAACGACACCAGTAATAATCCGCACAATCCTATGTATGCTATTGCTGCTGCGGGTGCTGATGGATCATTAATGCCGTTAATCGGTTCTCGTAATAGTGACTCTGGTGGCAACTCGATGTCAGCAACAAACTTCATAGATTTAAGTAAACGCCCCACTAAAATTGATCGCCCGACCGATGTTACAGGCTTAGTAGATGTAGGTGATTTATTTAATTTACTGTCGCAACAAGACGCAGTCGCCGTTATGGAAAGCATACAACGTGTCAGTGCACAAAAATTAGCGTCAGTTAACAGCCAAGTAACTCGAGACGATGTTATTAAAGACTTGGTTAATTGTGGTTACGTAAAGAGTGCTGATTTAGCTGATCGTTTTGGTGATCCATCTACCCTGAATCCGCTATTAGATCCTGATATCGTTGGCCCCGCAGGGATATTTACCATCAATGAATTTGATGCAGAAGCAGAGTTTCAAAAAACCGCCTCGATTATGAAACTAGTGGTTAATGGTTTCTCTGGTGCTGGCACGGTAACCATGGGTGGATTTGATTATCATACGGGTGAACGTGGCACTGGCGAACTACGTGATTTACGTGCCGGACGTTGTATGGGAGCCTGTTTAGAATATGCCGCTCGACGAAATATGCCATTAATGATGTATGTATTTAGTGATGGCTCTGTCGCTAGCAATGGCCGTATTGATGATTCCGTTGAAGGCAGAGGCAAAGGTGAATGGACTGGCGATAATTCATCAACAGGGGCATCATTCTTTTTAGTTTTCAACCCTACGGGCAAACCTCAACTCACCGGCGGTAATGCGGATCAAATGGCAAGACAACAACAAATAGGGTTTATGCGCTCAGATGCATCAGTTGATACGGCGTCTGCTCCTTCGGCCAATAACGTCAACTTATTAGTTGAAACCGTACTGCTTAACTACATGGCATTGCATGGCGAACAAGGTGCATTTTCTGCGGTTGCACCTCAACAAGGTTTAGGTAATGCTGCCATGTTAGATGCGTTAACGGCGTTTCAGCCTATTGTGTGACTATGTAGAGTGGGATCTCATTTGCAACAACCTATAACTAAATCAAGCATTATTTATAAACGACAAAGAAGTTCTTCTGCCAAGCTAAATTCCTTTATTAGTGTTTTTGAAAATGTCTTCCTCTCCAAATAAGGTGGAAAGGAAATATATTAAAACAGGGAAGGACAAAATGATTTATTACTGTGTTTTATCTTCATTAAACGATTGTTTTGTTTGTGTTCTCACGTCCAAACTTTCTTCAACTACTTCTTGTTTCTGTGCTTCTAATGCTTTTATTGCTTGTTGTTTTTGCTCTGGGCTCAAGTTATCATTCTCAGCTACTTTAGCCATTAGAGCTTCAATTTTTTTGAGTTGTTCTCGATCAACCCCTACCCGATTATTGGTTATATTTTCCATCACTTCGGCTAAGCGAGCATCACTTTTTACTTTATAAACTGTACTTAGGTCAAGTTCTTTAGCTGCTTGTTCATCTAATAGTTCTCTGGCCGTTTTGGGCATAGAATAGGTGTGAGATGTTTCATTTATTTCTTCTCCATTCATTTTTTCTTGTGCTGGCCCTGATAAAGTAAAAGTATCTTTTTCTACGATGAATAATTTAACGTTTTCATTATGATTATCAAAATTAACATGTGATTCACCTTTTATCTTTGCTTGAGCAATTATTTCAGTGTAGTTAGTATTGATTATCATAGCTTCGACCCTTTTAATTTCATTATGTAAAACTCCAACAAGCATTTATCGAGCCATTCCCTTAAGGCTTTGTTTGTTGTTAATCCTCTGATTCATACGTTTTCATTGCTTTAAAACGGTCACCTTTTTCATTGATTTGCCGTTACTAGGAAAAAAATTGCCGTACTAGAAATAATTCGTCAAATAAATTAAGAAGTCATTAGAAAAGTTGTCACACTTTATTGAAATAGCGGAGCACAATTATAAAATTCATAATGCTAATGGAAAATAGTGCTTTTCTCTACTTTGACATCGCAGTAGCTAATTTCCCCCTAAACCCTGATGCATACTCGGAGCAAGTGTATGAAACAATAATTAAGTATTAAAGATAATTTTATTGCTGCTGAAGCCCTTTTGATACATGTAAAGTTTGCTGATTATCAATAATAATAGCTTCATATTCAGGCAGTTGTTCAATAAAGGCCATGCCCGCTTGCAACCCTTTAACAAACACCGTTGTTGATAGCGCATCAACATAAGTAGAATCTTTACCAATAATAGATACACTAACGACCTTCCTTGCTGAGTCACCAGTTTTAGGGTTAATAATGTGGTGGTAACGAATACCTTCTTCAATAAAGTAACGTTCGTAATCACCTGATGTTGAGATGGATTCATGACTAATAGGTAACTTAACGGCTGTTTTTTCTTCTGCTCTGGGATGCTTAATACCGACATACCAAGGTCGACCACGGCGATCGCCCAATAAACCGGTATCACCGCCGGCACTAACCAAAGCATGTTTTATGCCTGCAACTTTTAATAGCTCAAGACATTTCTTTACCGCATAACCTTTGGCAATGCCTCCTAAATCTATTTTTACTTCAGGGTGGCTAAAGCGAACTGTCGACCTTTCTCTGTCTAAAATAACCGCATGATAATCGATGGATTTTAATGCACTTTTAATCGATGCTTGATCTGGCCTTTGCTTTTTGCGGTAGTCGTACTGATAGCCGACCGACGCATAAGTGATATCAAACGCGCCATCACTTAACTCAGCTATTTTTTGTGACACGGTTAATAATTCAAACAGTTCATTCGTTATAACAATAGCTTCAGTGCCCGCTTTGCTATTCACTAAGCTCAATTCACTCGTTTTTTTATACGGGCTCATTGCTTGGTCAATACGATGCATTTCATCTTGCACTAACCCAACCAATTGCGTTGGGGTACTATAGACCTTTTCAGACTCATCTAACCAAAACTCTATATGTGCTTGTGTGCCCATGACTTTAAAGTTTTTACTAAACCACTCTGCGGACACTGTCTGAGTAAAGAATAAAAAGACTAGGGTAAGGGCCATGTGTTTTAACATCGATAGTGCACTCTTTTTATGATGAATATTCTGCCAGATAGACCCATAGTACCATTGAATTATTAGTCATAGAAAACAATCTTATGCAGTTAACTTTACTTTAGCCGGCCTATTCACGAACACCCAATATTACTGGCAAAAGGTAGTTTCATGACGATAAGTAGCATTGGTTTTTTTGTAAAAAATCCACAATTAATCAATACTTTTTTTATTGAGATCTTATATGAACAGGTTATAATTCACTCAACATTAGTCCGTGTTGCAGCATGATAAACGTAACTCATTAATATTGTTAAACTTATACGCTAAATGATTGATTAATAGCTTACTCCCTATAATAGGATTATATTCTTTGCAAAAATCCCCCCTGGTAAATAACCTCGAAAATGAAGAGCTTCAACAACCGCATGTTGCTGCTTTATTTTCATTGGTCGGTATGTCAATTACTGCCATCATGGGACTTATTGGGCTGTTCAACAGGAATTTCGCTTTAGCTTGCGCTCTATTCACCGCCTCATTTATCTATTTTCTTGGTTATTATGCTTTTAAAAAATTCAAAAATGTAAAATTGAGTTCAGCGATTGTGCTCTATTCACTCTATTTATTAATGTTCTACCTTATTTTCACCGGTGGTGTTGAAAATACAGGACCTTTATGGATATTTGTTGTTGCGCCTGTTTCAATGTTTATTCATGGTTTAAAGCGCGGGTTGATAGATATTGCAGTATTCGTTTTGATAATATGTACCATCATGTTTATAGCAACCGATTTGGTTGCGCATGCAAAATACAGCATTGAGTTTAAATTACGTTTAATATATTCTTTTCTAACGGTTACATTTTTGTCCGCCTTATACGAATATTCAAGAGAACAATCTTATAAACACGCTTTAGAATTAAGTAAGAAATATCAACTGCTCGCTCATTTTGATCCCCTAACTCAGTTATCTAATCGCCGTGATGCATTGCATATTTTACAACGAGAACAAGCGAGAATAGAACGTAACAAAGAGCCGTTATCGGTAATTTTATGTGATGTTGATCATTTTAAAAAAATTAATGATCAATATGGACATAATGCTGGCGACGCGGTTTTGATAGATCTTGCAAAAATATTTACCAGCAATATAAGAGAACAAGATTGTATTGCACGCTGGGGCGGAGAAGAATTTTTATTTATTTTACCGCAAACCCTTGCTGAAAATGCTAATCAAGTTGCAGAAAAAATTCAAGAAACACTGCAAAATCATTTAGTTGAATACGAAAATGATAAAATTAAAGTGACTGTCAGTATGGGCATTGAACAACTCAATAATCATCACAGTATTGATGAAGTAATCAAAATGGCTGACCAGTATTTGTATCAAGCAAAATACGCGGGAAGAAATCAGATATTTCCAAAATTTTAATACAACGACTGATTAAAATTGTGGCTGTAAATAACAAAAAAGAGCTTAAACAAAGCTCTTTTTTACTATATTTAACTGCCTAAAACTAGGTAGCGCACAGAGTCGTTTAGCTATATTTCTTTAATACGAACACTACCGCCACTAGTTTTAAGTATAAGTTCTGGACCGCCACCGTTAATAGTACCTTCAATGGAGCGTTTAGTAGTTCTTCCATTAACGGAAAACTCACTTGATGCACGACCACCACTGGTTTTGGCAGAAAGGTTTACCGCGACACCTTCAGCTAAATAAGCAGTAATAGACCCACCTGATGTTTTCAACTTACTATCTTTAGTCGGATTCTTTGGTAATTTAAGATTAATACTACCACCACTGGTTTTAGCATCTATTTTTCCGATGATATTATCTAGATCTAAACTGCCACCGGAGGTTTTAATATCAACATTTCCTTGGACATTTTCTAATGAAATAGAGCCGCCTGATGTATTAGCATCAACTTCACCTTTCAAGTTTTCAATTTCAATAGAGCCGCCGCTAGTATCAAGGTCGACATTATAGGTTTGCGGCAAGGTAACTTTATAAGTGACTCTTATTTGGTTACTACCAAAGCCAAAACCGCTGCGATCAAAATCACCTTTAATATTGACATCGCCACTATTATTTTTAAAGCTAATCTCCATATCGTCTTCATTTTTCCCGGAAATGGTTACTTCAACCAAGACCGTGTTTTTCGCGTGTGTTTCAATATCAATAGCACCCACATCGGTAGCAATTTTCAATAAACCACCACTTGCAACAGCAAATTCTTTATTAATCGTTTCTGCTTGTAGACCACTAGCCATTAGTAACAGTGCTATAGGGGCGTATTTAAAAGTATTTTTTGTGCTGTACATAGGGTATCTCCATATATCTTTATTAGAATTTTTTTGGTATTACTAAGTGAGATGCAACAAATAAAAAAAAGGTTTAAATATTTTTAAATTATTTTAAACCTTAAAAAGTATTAGTCTACATAACCATCTTATTCATATCTAAGCGCTTTGAGTGGAATGTCTATTATTCCACAAAAGATTCCCTGCCAATATTTACGCTCTACCGACATACTTTAGCTGCTCATATGAATTAATATCAGTTGATTGGAATATACACAGAGAAACAGCTGCCTTTTCCTTCTTCTGAGATTACTTCTATTCTGCCATCATGCTGTTTCATTATTCCATGACTGATAGATAAACCAAGACCTGTGCCTTCACCTACCGGCTTAGACGTGAAAAATGGAGTGAAAATATGTGGTAGTACACCAGCAGGAATGCCACTGCCGCTGTCTTTCACCTCAACGACAATATAAGAGTCTTTCTTAAATGTTCTAATAAAAATATCACCGCTATCGGTTATTGATTGTCCCGCATTAATGAGTAGGTTCATAAAAACTTGATTCAATTTACTTGGAAAAGCATCAATTATGGGTAAAGGTTCTAGATCAGTATGCACAGTACAGTTATACTTTAATTCATTTTTAACCATATTGAGTGTCACTGTTAAACCCTCGTTTATATCAGTTTTACTTTTCGTCGACTCTTCAATTCGGGCAAATGTCTTAAGGCTTTTCACAATCTCTGTGATTCTCTCTATACCGCCAATACTAACCTCTAATAAAGAGGGAATATCCTCAAAAATGAATGCTATATCGTATTTTTTAGCCAGCTCTTCACGCCATTCTTTTAATGCTTCTGTAGTTAGTTTTTTATTAGTTTCTTCGTGGTGTTTTTGAATATCGGTCAAATATTCATATAAAATATCGAGGTTACTTTTAACAAAGCCAAGAGGGTTATTAATTTCATGAGCAACGCCAGCAGCTAATACACCTATACTGGCCATTTTCTCTGACTGAATCAGCTGAGATTCACTTAAAATCAACTCTTCATTAGCTTTAGATAACTTATCGTAACTTAGCTTTAATGCCTGCTCTCTTTGATGCACTGTATTTGTCATAACATTGAATTTTTCAAATAATTCTGACAACTCTTTTATGGTAATATTATCTTGCAGTAATGAACATTCACTACCTTTGTCTAATTCACTCGTCGCTTGAGATAATAACAATAACGGTTTAACAAAATAACGATAACCAAAAAGATAAGCGAGTAAGCTTGTCGCAATAAGTGCTAATAAAATTAAGGTACTTAATTGGATTATCCCATGAGTTAATTCATTATTATTAGCATTATCGTCAAAAGTGTAACTAAAAATAACGCCTATCGTTTGCCAAGAAACAAAGTGCTGCTTACCCTGTATTTCCTCTCCAAAAGAACCTAGTTCTTCACCATCTCGTGTAATTTTTATCATTAAACCATCAAGTCTTTCATGAGACTTCTCTTGTTCATCTATGTCTTCGAGTGGAATTAGTGCGGTTAAAATACCTTCAACATTATTGTTATAGGTAATCGCCACTGCTAAACACCAATAGTAATTATCATTTAGCTTTTGAATGGCTATATGTTTAGTCACTTTGTTATTGAGTAAATCAGCTAACCAAGGTTCATTCTGGTAATTCGGTGATTCCCCTTCTTGCTTTGTATAGATAATATTCCCTTCAAAATCTAATAAGTTTTGCTGATATTGATAACCTAAAATAGTCAGGTCAGCCATAAAGTCCTGTAACTTGCCTATATTTGCTTCTGGTTGCATCAATGCTTGTATCATAAGCGGAGTTTTGGTTTGATCAGCGAGTAAGGTAAGCCGATGTTTGAGAAATAAGCGATAACCGTTAGTGATTGCCGTTGTTTCTCTTTTTATCAGCTGTTCTTGTTGGTGTTGTGCAGAATCGACCACGTAATTAATAATTAGGACCGTAGAAATAAGTGCTAGCGCTGAGCAGCTAAAAAAAACAAAGCGAGCTAACGCAAAAGAAACACTAGTTTTTTTCATTAATGGTCTTACTCAAAGAACGACTAGGTAATAGCTTTATACTATTATCAGCTTGATAAAAGCCCATAGCATAATCAGTTTCATCTAAGGCCTCATGAGCATTGGTATTATCTATAGTATAAGGGGAATAAGGGGTCAGATAGCTTTTAATTAGCCCTTGCACGGGTGCCTCTAAATGTTCAAGTGCTAACTTAATCGCGTTTATATCATGGCGTTTATCTCCTGTTAAACCTGACTGTTTAATTGCAGCGATAAGTAGCTTGGTTAGATCATAGGCATGAATAAAACCTGTTGGGGCTTTGATGTCATTTGCCGCATTAATTTCTGGGTACATGTTTATAGCTTGTGCAAGTACGCTTTGCGCTAATAATGGCTGCGACTGTGTAACAAAAGAAAACTGAGTTTGAATAAACTGTAGATCTAGCCCTTTTCTCGCTTCTTTATTTATCACTTCAGCAAAGTCTCCCCCCGTAATCCCCCAATGGCTTCTTATAGGTAATTGCAGATTATCTTCAAGCGCTAACATAGCTTTAGCAAAGCTTTTTCCTTCATTAGCGTTACCAACGAAAAATATAACATCTGCGCCTGAGGATTTAGCTTTCCTTAACAATATTTTTGCGTGATTTATGCCAATTCCCCAATTAAACCACTCAATACCTTTGGGCTTAACCTTATTAGCGGCCAAAGCTTTCACCATAGTATTTTGGTTTGAACGCCCCCACCCTGTGTCTTCTAATAATAAAAATGGTTTTTTGAAACCTTCATTGAGGGCATGTTTACTGATAAAAGTTCCGGCATTACTATCATCAATAGATAGCCGGAAAATCCAGTTATTATTATCTGCCGTTCGGGTAATAGGACCCGCAGCAGCCCAAGGGTTTAAAACAAGAATCTGATTGTTATTTATAAAAGTTTTGTGAGCAAGTAAAGGTGGTGAATGTAAACCAGAAAATATCAGCAGCGCGTCGTTATCAGCGAGAAAACTTTCCAAATTTCTTTTACTACGAAGGGAGCTTCCTTTATGGTCTTTTGCAATGACCTCGAATTGATAACCATTGATGTTGTAGTTCTCTTCAGCTAACGCGACATTAATCCCCTGTTGTATTGAAATGCTCGCAACCTTTGTCCCAGTAAAGTCGGCATCAAGGTAAATGCTATAGTGTTTATTGGCATTTACTGGCTGTGCAATGAACAAAGTGAGAAATAAAGTGACGATTATGTTTTTTGTTTGAAAGCGGAGCATTTCCATTTAATATATTCCATCATATTGAGCTAAGTAAGACCAAGGGCTAATACCCGATAATGTTATCTAATCGGAATGAATAGCTTATTTAATACTAAGTATAGTAATTTAAAAATTAATGCCAAAAAACAAGCAAATAAAATAGAGAACCTTAATAAAAAATCCGTTTTAATATTTACTTTTTATGACGTTCTAAGGCCCTGTGTACAATCAGCATCGTCAACCACTTCAAACTGTTTTTATTGATAATCAACTAATTAAGTATTAACGAGGGGCTAGAATTCTTTTAGCGGTCTATATTATTAGCACCTGAACTCACGTTCATACCTTAAATCAAATCAAAATCTTCGAATGACCAAATCAAAATAAAGCTCAGTAAAATAACAAAGATACCCAAATATTCTATTTGCATAAAAGGCAATATATTTTGATTACTCATTAAAAGTGATGTCGAACCTTCTGCATATATCATCATTAGATCAGGAATGAATAAAAAACCAAATAGCGTAATCATGGTAGCCAATACGGCGTAAAAATTTCTTTTACTTTTGCCTTCATGCAAGGCTATTTTTTTAACAACAGAAAAAGAAAAATCATCATCGTTAATATATTCATCTGATAACTCCTCTTTAAGCCAATCGTCGTCAAGAAAGTCATTTTTCATCTGTTTTCTCACTATTATTTTCTTCAGCAAAAGACTTTAATTTTAATCGGCTGCGCCTGATTTGTGTTTTTACTGTACCTAATGGAATATGCATAACAATCGCTATTTCTTGATGTGTTAAGTCGTGGCTGAAGTGTAACAACAAGATGGCACGTTCGTCGGGTTTGAGCTGCGTTAATAAATCTTTTACCGTTCTTTCAGCAACAAGTCGATGCTCAAATTTACCATCGTCGGCTTTATCTTCAACCTCAGTATTCGTTTGTTCAGTTTTTTTACGACTGCTACTGACAAATTGCTGGTAAGCAATTCTAAACAACCAAGATAAAAACTTCCCTTCTCCTCGATAAGTTTTTATATGCACAAACGCTTTTAAGAAGGTTTCTTGCGCCAATTCATCAGCAATGGCTTGGTTTTGTAGTGTCAATCGCCTTAAGAATTGACGAATTGGCGATTGGTTCTGCCGCATAAGCTGTTCAAAAGCATGATGATCATTTTCTCGTTGAACACGCTCAACAAGTTTCAATTCCATGAGTTATATTTTTGCTGAATTGAGTCGAGAAAACACAATATAAACTATGCCAAGAATGATAGGTAGAATGCCAAATATCCAGGCAAAACCGCCAATCATCTTCAAAATAAACGTCAATACCATACCGGTAACGAACAATAAAACACCTTTTCTAAAATCATTTTGTGGTAGCTTCTTTACTTTTAAGCCTAATGATTCAAGTAATTCTGGCGTGATGTCTTTACCCGTTTCAACGAGTGACTGAATGGTTCTTTGCTTCGCGATTTTACTGCGATTAATAAAAAACAAAATAGAGATAATAATAAGCGTTACACATACACCTGCAGTAATATGCATTACAAAGTCATAATAAGCTAAATCGTTCATTTTCTTTCCTTAATTAATGTCATTTGTTTTAAATATTCGATGAAATAAGACTAATGAAAATCTTATTTTTTTATTTAATCTTCAGCCTTTGTCAAAACTGACGCTAACTGTTTTTTATAATATGCCTGATGTTTACTTTGATTAGTCTTTGCCAACTTCACCGCTTGAGCATAGTTTTCCTTGGCTAATTTTAATTGACCACTTGCACGATAAGCATCAGCTAAACCATCGAAAGCACTTGCTGAGTATTGATGATTTAGCAAATTAATTTTAAAGCTTTTTATCGCTAATTCAAAAGCGTCTTCTTCAAGAAAGTCGTAACCTATGGTATTTAAATGCCTTTTATTGGGGGTATTATAATGACCTAACATTTCATTAAAAAAGCCTTCGGCTTGGCCTAAATCACCTGAAATTAAGTAGAGTTTCATTAATTCCTGATATCCCCATTCAGAAATAAGCATTTGATACCCTGCCCGTGTTGAAAGCTCTTGGTAATACGCTCTTAATGCAGGAATGCCTCCTTCATCTAAAAAGCCTGCTAGGCCATCATTAACATTAGGGAGTTTAATGTCTCGTACGAACTCGTCTGCTTTAATGTTTTGCGCGGCTAAATGCATATTCATTGTTAGCCTTATGCTACCCACAGGAGCAACATTAGCTAAATAGATAACCGTTACTCCGTCTTTGTACATAGCCACATTACTCGAATATCCTTCGAGTGAACCACCATGACTAATCAATTGTATCGATGGGTTAAAGCGGATCATAGTTTCATGATTAACAAACCAACCATATCCGTAGCCACCTAGATTAGGTGTAAACATTTTATCTGTCATTTCTTTTGATAAAATTTTGTTCTGCTTAATCGCTTGAGTCCAAAGATAAAGATCATCAACAGTTGAGTGCATGCCACCCGTTGTATAAGCATTGGATTGGTGACGAAACTTACTTGCTTTATATTCACCTTTTACATCAAAAAATAATGATTCAAAGAAACCACCTTCTTTGAAGGTGTAACCTTTAACTACGTGGTTCTCAACATAATCATTATCAGCAAAGCCGGTATTCTTCAACTTTAAAGGTTGGGCAATTTTTTCTTGAATGAGTTGACTGAATGATTGACCGGACACTTGCTCTAGAATTGCCCCTAATAAAACATAGTTCATACTAGAGTAATAAAATTGAGTACCCGGCTCATTAATTAAGTCCATTTTTGCAATAAGCTGAGCATAAGACTTTACTGTAATGGCATCTTCTCTAAACTTATCCAAAGGAATGTTTAGTCTTCGTAAACCTTCATAATGAGGAAGACCTGAAGTATGAGAAAGTAGCCGATGAATGGTTAATGCTTCTCCTTTCTCTTTAGAAAAGTAAGGCAAGTAGTCATTAATCGTTTTATCTAATGCTAGGGTGCCATTCTCAACTTGTTGCATCACTAACATAGCCGTAAATTGCTTACTGACTGAACCAATTAAAAAACGAGAAGTGGTTGTTAAGTTTCTATTTTTATCTTTGTCAGAAAAACCGTAAGCTTTTTTCAACAATACTTTGCCATTTTTTGTGACAAGCATCACACCATTAAAAGGGCTTTCAATACGATTGTGCTGTCCTTCTTCTGCATAAAGGGCCATTAATGATTCAACACTATCTTGTCCATAACTTGAGAACGTACTTAGCAATATGCTTGTACAGATAAAGATCCTCAAAAACAAAAGATTGATCAACTTATTAAAATTTATTTTATTAGGTATCTTTGTATTTATAACCATGTTGGTTCCCATTCACGTAATGCTAGGTTAAGTTCTTTTAAATATTTGTAATTGCTATATTAAAGAACGCAGCTCAAGTTCATTTGGATTCAATTTTGGTTAAAAAAGATTTATTGTTTTTGAATTATTTATAATCACGCTTATTTAAGTACATATAATCGAACGGAAAAGACACTTGGTTATGTCTTTGAATCATATTGTTCTTTATTAAATACAGTTCGGAGTGAAAAACGCTTAAAAGTATACTGATAAATAATTTTATGCCTTTATCCATAACTGCTGATTATTTTTCAACATCTAGGTATCGACTATCTATCATTTAAATACTTATAGATTCGAGAGAATAACAAATAAGTAAATTAGCAATACGGGATTGGGACTTTATAATTAATAACCATTCTTTGTTTGTTAACTCAGCATCTTACATTATAATTAACGGATTATTATTTTAAGCTATATAGGCATCCGGTGAAAAAAGTTTTAAAATTAAGTGAAACTTGGCCTTTATATTTAGCTTTGTTTTTAAGTTACTTTTTAGTCGGTCACTTACTTTCTTTTATTTCATTTCAGAATCAAGTAGTACCTATTTGGTTGCCTGCAGGCATCGCGCTTGTTGGTTGTTATTTGTGGTGGTGGCGCTTTTTCCCTGCGGTATTACTCGCATCGTTCATTTTTAATTGCTCTGCTACGCCTCAATTTGAATTCATTCAAGTTTTCTCATCCGTCGGATTACAAAATATCATTATTGCTACCGGAGCTATGCTACAGGCGATTGTTGGCGCGAGTTTATTACGTTATTGGTTAGGCAACCCACTAACGCCCAAAAAAGATCTCAATAGTCTTTATTTTATCTTCATAGTCGGTTTAGCAATTAATCTCATTTCATCAAATATAGGCGTGAACGCACTAAGCTTTTTCAACCCATTATATAACGTTGAAAATCACACTCTTAATGTGGTTTATTGGTGGTTAGGAGATTCTTTAGGGGTACTATTAGCAACACCTTTATTACTTAGCCTATTTAATTACCGACTGCGTGATTCACAACAACGCAAAGTACGGATAATAATAATTTCGGCAGTTTGTGTGCTATTTTCGATTAGCCTATTAATTACAAATTTTTTTGTGGCTACTGCAAATGAAAATTCTCAGTTACTCGTTAAGCAGGAGGTCAATGTAGTAGAAAATGGAATTTATCGTCAAATAACGAGTAATATTAATCAATTAAAGAAACTTGCCATAAAAATTCAAAATACCCCAGAGCTAAGTAAAGAAAGATTTCATCAATATGTTGATGAGATCAATCAAGAGTCTTCAGCCGTTACGGCTATGTCGTGGAATCCTTTAATCAATCAATCTGATAAAGGCAAATATGAAAGCGAGCTCGCTGACATTTATCAAAAATCCGTTCTTATCCGTGGCAAGCCATTGCTAAATGAAGATCCCATTATTTATGTTAAATATATTAGTCCTGAAAAAACAAATGCTAAGGCTTTAGGATTTAACGTTTACTCTAACAGTTCTCGTAAGCAAACACTTACTTCGACAATGATTAACTATCAACCAAAATCGACCCCGATTATCCAATTAGTCCAATCAGAAAATCAAGAACCTGCATTTTTATTGTTTTTCCCTGTTTTTGAAGATTTTTTGGTTAAAGAAAATGAATCAATTAAGCGGTTAAAGGGGTTCACGACCGCAATAGTACTCGTCGATAAATTAATAAATGATGCGATGAGTGAACGGCTCAATAAATTATTTTATTACCAAATTTTCGAGCATAATAAAGCCGATTTTTTCACATCAAATATCAATGAATTATCAGCTTCTTTTATCAGTAAAAATGAAGATTTTAAAACGGTTTTTGATGTGGCTGGCCAAGCCTGGGAAATCAAACTTTTTATTAATAAGGAGTTTATACTTAATGAACAAACCGAGGATTTCCTAGCCTTATACCTTTTACTCGTGGTGATAATTACCAGTATAGTAACCTCATTTTTATTGATGAATAACCGTCAACTAGCATTGGAAGAACTCGTTAACCAGCGTACTAAGTTATTGAAGCTTGCGATGCAAGAAGCCAACTATGCCAATCAAGCTAAAAGTCAATTTCTAGCTAATATGAGTCATGAAATAAGGACACCGATGAATTCGGTTATTGGTTTTGCTCAACTCGCTAAAGCATCGAATAATATAGATGAAGTAAAATCCTACCTTGAAAGCATAGACATATCTTCCGATTTACTCCTTCATATTATTAATAACATCCTTGATTTATCAAAAATTGAATCCCAAAAGTTATTCTTAACTTGTGAAGTTTTTGATTTACATACGGTATTGAGACGAATATATAGCCTATTTGAAGTCGATGCTAAAAGTAAAAATCTAACCTGGCATTTGAAAGATAACATTCCAGAATCGTTATTTTTTAAAGGTGATCAAACTCGCATAGAACAAGTACTAATGAACTTATGCGGTAACTCAATGAAATTTACTAAAAATGGTGGAGTGTCATTAACCGCTGACATCATTGATAACAAAAATGGAAATGCCCGTATACAGATCCAAGTTAAAGATACTGGTATCGGTATTTCAGCAGAGAATATCAATAAATTGTTCCAACCTTTTATGCAAGCAGATGACTCTACTTCAAGGTACTTTGGTGGTACAGGTTTAGGGCTAACTATTTCAAAAGAGCTGAGTAAATTAATGGAAGGGGACATCAGCATAAAGAGTGTTGAAGAAAAAGGTTCAACCTTCACTTTCGTTTTTAACTTAGCCACATCAGTGCAAAAACCGAAAATAATAGCTGATGTTGCAAATATCCTGAGTCAAGTCGCCAGTAATAAAAATGATATTTCAACACTCAAAGTACTGGTTGCCGAAGATAATCGTGTAAACCAAAAATTGATCCGTATTGTTTTAAATAAATTAGGCATTCAAGCAGTTGTGGTTGAAAATGGCTTGTTAGCGGTTGAGCGTGTGCAAAAAGAGAAATTTGATGTCATTCTAATGGATTGTCAAATGCCGGTATTAGACGGCTATGAAGCAACCCAACAAATTCATGCGATACCTGAATTTAAAAATTTACCTATTTTTGCATTAACCGCCGATGTTGATACTAGAAGTAAAGAAAAAGCCTTTAGCGTTGGCTTTAACAAACATTTGTCTAAACCTATTAATATTGAAGAATTATCAAACTGTTTGTTAGAAGTATTAATTAACAAGCATTAGCCTAGGTCGTTGAGCTATTCACTTTAGAAAAATAACGCGGTGCTATAAAAATATACTTTCGCATTAAACCTTGCACTGCGTTGCATTTTGCAATTTTTAACTTTAATTTCATGTTTTATTCGTCGCCCTAGCGATAAAAACACCTCTAAATAAAGCCTTATAGTCAGCTCTGACGCTAATCATTAAATTTGGTTACCTCGGTGGTATGTCTATTGCAGTCCAATTTACATCGCCGTCAAACTGTAACTAAAGGCTAGCTCATGGAAACAGTAAAGAAAGTTCTTATCGTAGATGATGAAGTTGATGTTAGAAACACCCTCATTAGGGGGATACAGCGAAAGTTTAATAAAGTACATCAACTGGTCTCAATTTCTGAAGCAAATAATGGTCAGGAGGCAATAAATTTAGCAAATTTTAGCCCTCCTGATTTAATCTTGATGGATGTTCGTATGCCCATTATGAATGGCTTAAAGGCCTGTAGACTTTTAAGAAATGACACAAAATTTGCGGCAACAAAAATAATTATTTTGACCTGTGAAATAACGGAAGAAAGTGAAGGTTTGTTAGCGGGAGCTGACGACTACGTTATAAAACCTTTCGATATAAAAACCCTACTCATTCGTATTGAGCGGGGGTTATTTCAGTCGCCCCCCTTAAATAAAGTCGTTCCTGCATATTTAAATGGTCTATTATCAAAAGAGTGCTTTTTTGATATTTGTTTAAACTTTGAAATTTCTAGAGCAAAGCGTTTTCAGCATCCATTGAGCTTGTTATTACTTAAAGTTTCACCTAAAAATGAAGAAAACAGAGAAAGCCTAGCGTTTATTTTAGCATTATTAAAACGTCGAACCTCAGATAAGGTTATTAATTGGGGGGAAAACACCTTTGCTCTTTTACTGACAGAAACGACTTCAGATGACGCCGCTTTAGTTGCAAAGCACATAGTTGCGCGAGTAGACAATAGTCCAGATTTTTTCAGAACTTTCGTGGGTATTGCTAACTTAGAAGATACGTTAACCGACAACTTAGTCGTAAACGCAGAATCGTCTTTAATAGAGTCCGTGCGTACCGGAGACATCACCTTAAACAGGAAGGCTATCCATTAATGAAAACTTTCAGGATGAAGTTCATGCGTGTATTAGCCACTTTAATCATACTGATTTCAGTGCCTAGTTATGGCGATTTTTCGGACAACCTCAGGGTTAGCCTAGATGGTAGTGCTCGTTTGAATAAAAATAGTGCGGCAAATAATACCAGCCGTATTTATGCCTTAGGGTTAGACACACATAAAGTATTCAGCTCTACCAATGGCGATATTGGTTATGCGGTTGGCCAATTATATTTAACTAAACTATCAAATCAAACGCCTTTTTCATTCTTGTTTAACTCACCGGATGATAAACAATTTATTATCCGTGAAGCGCATCTAAACTATACTGCAGGCCCTAAGTGGCTTCCCAATATTCGCGTTGGCCATTTCACTCTACCCTTTGGCCTTGAAGCAAGCATAGATACCAATGGACGTTTACTTGACTATTATCATGGAAAAAATTTAGGCACCAAACTAGATTGGGGCTTAGGTTTCAATAAAGTGCTGTCTCAAGTTGAATACGAATTTAGCTATACGATGGGGGGGAAAAATGAACCTAAAACGGTTGATAGCTCCTATGTATTTTCTGGACGCATTGGCTCACTTAGCCACTACGACTTTATTATTGGCTTATCCTTTTTAGACGCTAAAATAGATAATACTCAAAGAAAGAGGTTTGCTATTGATTGGCAATATTATTGGCAAACTTGGGGGGTCTTAGGAGAAATAGCATTTGGTAAAGATGATAAAATTCAAAGTAAATGGCAAGAAGAGAAATATAGTCTTTTAGAATTAAATAAAACATCGATTAGCGAACAACTCAAATTCTATGGACAATATATTTTTACCGATCGCGAAGGTGAAAGTGAAAATCAACAATTGATTAACATAGGTGTAAGATATCAAATTGATGCTAAATTAGAACTAAGCCTCTCTAGCCGTAAACAGCTCAATACACCTGAGTCAGGTAAGAAACAAAATCTCGTTAGGCTTCAATTAAGGTATAGGTACTAATATGAAAATAATCATAGTATTAACACTTCTCCTTTTTTCAATTCAATACTCGTACGCTGATGCATATTGTTCGTTACGCGACCCTGTTGCTCAGATACAACAGCTATACCCACAAAAAACAAATCAACTGTCTATCGTGAAAACAGTTGATAGCAGTACTCGAAATTTAGTAAAACTGGCGCTACCGAGTAACGATCTTCACTTTAGTGAATTAGGTCGACACACCTTGTACGTTGCGATGAAAAATACTGAGGCATTAGGTTATGTTCATGTAAGGTCAGAGCAAAGTAAATGGGGATTAGTTGAAATAATATGGGCACTAGACAAAGATTTAAAAATAAAAGACTTCACTTTTCAACGTTGCCGAAGCCCTAAAAAAAAGGTCCTTGATGATGTAGATTTTAAAAATGTCTTCATTGGAAAAAACTATGAAGAACTCAAAACGCTGCTCAGTAGCGACGGAGTAACTGCGAATTATACACTGCTCGAAAAAGCTAAAGATGCACCTGAATTAGCGAGTGTAGTGCTCAGGTGTGCACTAAAAACACTTTTAATCACAGATATATTATGGGGAGAAGAATTGAAGAAGTTTAACCCGTAATGATTAATTTATTAGTTTCTCTTTTAAAATGGCAGTTAAATTATGAAGATTTCTAATTATAATCAGTTGTTAGCAGTTTCAACGCTATTCTCGGGGATGATTATTTTCGCGACGCTTTGGACCCAGTATCAAAAAGTAGAAAACATCTCCCGTGCCCATTTTGAATCTCGCCTACTGGTACAAACCATTGAACACCTTTCAACCATGTCACAAGTTTGGTTAACCACACAAGATCTACTTTTTTCAGGTAAACAAACCTATTTAGCCAATGGTATTAACGCCCAATCGGATCAGCTAACACAAACTTTATTAGCGATTGATATTAAAGGTAAAAATAAAAATGTTGTTGCTTTAATTGAACAACTTGTCGGTACGATTAAGAATAACAAAGCAATTATAGCTTCGTTTTCTCAATTATCGATGCTAAATAATCTAGATTGGCAAACCACTATCGCTGAATCTGATGTTTTAACAACTGATTACGTCGAGACTTTAGAGAAATTACTGGCACAAACATTACAGGCAAATAATTCACTTTACCAAAAGTTGTCTCTTGCCAATAGTCATTTAAAGCGTATTACATTAATAACAATCTCCTTGTATCTAATTTTGATTTTTTCTATTGTCACATGGTTTAGCAAATACATTGTTAAGCCTATTGAAAACATAACCGCTGTCGCCCAACAATCTAACAAAAATATGCAAAGTGTAGAGTTCAGACAAGCTAATGCACCAGCTGAAATTATTGCCCTATCTTCGGCTATCCAATCCTTTACTCAACGTATTACCATAGAAAAACAAAAAGCAGAACAAGAGCGTCTTAATGTCGTCAAAATAAATAAACAGATCAAAACCATCATGAATACTATTCCTTGCTCATTACTACTATTGAATGATCAAGGAATAATACAAGAATGTACTCCGGAAGCTAGCAAGCTATTCTCAAAAAACAAAGATGAAATTATTAATAAAAACATCGCTGTTTTTTTACCTGCTCTCGCTACTTTAGACGGTAAATTTGACACGGAAACTGCATTAAAGAATTTGGAAGAGTCATTACTTGCACCTAACTTTAAGAATCCATATATAGAATTTTCTGGACGAAAAATATCTATAAAAGAATCGGTTAGTTATCTATTAACGATTACCGATATTAATGAAAGAAAGCACAGTCAAAAAGCGTTATCAGCCCTAAACCAACAACTAGTTAATGCTGAAAAGCTCGCGTCAATAGGTCAATTATCCGCAGGAATTGCCCACGAAATTAATAACCCTGTTGGCTATATTCGCAGCAACCTTGATATGCTCGCAGACTATATTAAGCCTTTAATTTCTTATATAACTATCGTCAAAACCACTGAACAGCCAGCGTCGGCTCAAACCATCTATCAAGAAGAAGATTTAGATTATATTCTTAATGATATAGAACCATTAATTTCGTCTTCATTAGAGGGAACCATAAGAATAAGTAATATAATCAAAGATCTTGGAAACTACGCCCATGCTGATAATATTGAGCCTGAGTTAATATGTATAGATAAACTTATAGAGCAAAGCTTATCGTTAGTAGCGAATGAATTAAAATATAAAGTAAACATTGTTAAGTGTCTGGATGCCAATGTTAACGTGATGGGCTTCCCACAAAAACTCCTGCAAGTATTTATTAATATGTTAGTTAATGCTTCTCATGCCATTACCAGTAACGGCCGTATTTCAATAAATTCATATATAGATCAAGACGAAATAAGCATTAGTTTTGAAGATAATGGCTCAGGGATAAGTCAGGCACATTTAAAAAACATCTTCGATCCTTTTTTCACCACTAAACCTGTCGGTAAAGGCACAGGTTTAGGGCTTCATATCGTTAGATCGATTATTGATGATCATAATGGGCGCATTGAGGTAAGTTCGATTGTCGGTCAAGGCAGTACATTTAATATTTACTTGCCGATTCATAAAACAAATTAAGTAAACATCATTATTCTGCTTTTACCTTGAGCAACTCAATTATTTTTTTAGCCACTAAAGCCGACGATAAATAATTTTGTCCCGTGATAACTCGCCCATCAACTTCAACATGCGCTTGGTTTCGAGCACTATATTTAAATACCCCAGCTCTTTCTTCAATAGTTTGCTGAATTTTGAAGGGAAATTGCTGAAAGTAAGCGGCCGATTGGTTTTCATACTCATCGGGATAACCGCTGATTCTTTTTCCCGCGACAAGGTATTTACCATCACGCGTTTTTAAGTGCGCAATACCTGCAGTACCATGGCAAACAGAGGAAATAATTCCATGATGCTTTTCATAAATTTCCATTGATATGGCTTGGATTGCTTTATTGTCAGCCACACCATACATAGCACTACTACCGCCAATGTAATGTACCGCTTTATAATGCTCCGGTGTAACTTGTTGCGGCGTGCGAGTATGTTTAAGTGCATACATAAAGTCGCGATTATAAAGATACTGTTTATCGAGCTTATTTGAAGTATTGATGTAAGCAAGTGGTATTGCCCCGCCTTGGGGGCTAACAAAATCAACTCTAAAACCGGCTTGTTTAAAAGCATGATACGCATTCACTATTTCAGAAAAACTTGCTCCAGCGGATTTGTCGAGCTTGCCATGAAAGTGAGCATTCGAGACAATAAATAAAATACGTTTACCATGATTTATCGAGGGTTCACTACTGGCGGTTTTACTGATAATTTGCCAATGGTCACCGATATTTTTTAATAAAAACAGATCTGTGTATCTTAGTTTTTTTTCCGGAAAAATAATTTCAGCTTTCGCAGTAGCAACATTGTCAGCAATATCAATGCTGATAATTTCGCCTATGCGGCCGGTGAACTCTCCCACTTCTCCACTTTGAAACCAAGAGATATATTGCTTAACAGGGACCCGCCATAATGGGTTGCCTTTTTTCTCCAGTAACAACTCAGTTTCTTGATGGAAAGCTTTTTCGATTTGCTTAGGACGATTATAAGAAGTGCCTTGAATGTAATTCGTTAATGTTTGACGAATCTTCAACTCATTCGTTTGCCCATAAGCCGACACACTGGTTAAGGCAAAAGCTAAGGGGAATATAGTTATTGCAAGAATAGTACTGATAAAATTAGTTTTCATTTGTTCTCCAAAAATCATTTATTTGTTTGGAGTCACTCTAATTTCCAAGGGTCTGAATTACATCAGTATATTATAAATTAGCACTACGGAATTATAATTCAGGAGAAATAACTAGCTTATTCTCCTTTCTAAATGCTGCAGGTGTCGCTGCAACTATTTTTTTAAAGGTGCTATAAAATGTCGATTGTGAATTAAAGCCACATTGCTCAGCAATGACTTCCATACTCATTTTTTTGTCTTCAACGAGCAAGGATTTTGCGGCTTCAATTCTATATTCATTAATAAACCGTGAAAATGATTTATGGCAATTATCATTGAGTAATTGTGATAAATACGCAGCTGATATGCCCAGCATTTTTGCTACCTTAGGCATGGTAATATTAGCGTCTTTGTAGAGTTCTTTTTCTTGCATAAGGTGTGCTAATTGTGCAATTAAATTATCAGCATCTGCATCAACAATTTTTTTATTTTCATATTTTATATGTTCTTTATGCTGACTTCCTCGTGATTTGATAAAAACTAACAGCATCAGCAAAAATATAAATGAAAATGACAAAGCTCCAACAATGTAAGAAGTATAAGATGCCGTAAAGTAGGCTAACCAAATAACAGCATTACCAAAGAAAATACTCATCAACCAAGTATTATCATCAGTTAAACTTAACTGTTTGTAGCTCAGTTTTTTAGCGACGGGTAAAAGCACAAAAGCAGACATTACCAGGTAGAGTAGCCAAATATAGTTAATTACTTTATAAAAGACATCACCCCACAATTCAGGATTGTTCTGGTAAGGGTAAGCAATACCAACGCCAGCAATTAAAATAAGTAGCCCTGTAAGGTGCAAGGGCCACTTAATCAACTGACCTTCTATATTTCCAACTTTGCTAACACAAAATAAATACAGGAGCGGGCCAATAAAAAAACATGCTGACAAGCCAATTTGCAGTATAGTTTCAGCGATTTCATCATTAAAATAATAAAGCACCGACTTTAAAATACGGATACTGATCATCAATAACATCGCAGCTAAAAACTTGTTTGATAACGTTTTAGGCTTAGCCGTAAAGAAATAAATAGAGAGAAAAATACCGTTCAATGCACCAAGCGCACTAAACATTAACAAAATGAGGCTGCCAATAACCATGTCCAATCACTGTAGAAGCTTTTAAATATTGATCGAATAATAATACTAAACATAGTTATTGCCAACTATCATGAAATATATCAGTTACAAACTCGTTCATTATTTTGTTAGGCAATATTTCAAGAAAGAATGATAAGGTATTTAAGCCTAATTTTTCAACAATTCAGCGTATTATTGTTTTAAAAATACCATCTATTAGCTAGCTTTAAACAGTTACCAAAATCAACAGGAACATTTATGAACGCATTTATAAAAATCATATCAGCCGCGTTATTAACATTTACGGCAGCAAGTCAGGCAAATGAACTTACTTTAACAACCGACAAAGGTTTTGCATTAAAAGCGAGTTACTACAAAAGTAATCAAACAAGTGATCGTGGCGTATTGTTATTACATCAATGTAATTACAATAGAAGCATGTATAACGATATCGGTCAGCAATTGTCAGGCAAGGGCATTCATGCTTTGAGTTTAGATTTCAGGGGCTTTGGTGAAAGTGCCAACGATGAATTTAATGCCGAAAAACTTCAAACATTGCCGAGAGAAGAACGAAGGACTGCTTGGCAAAAAATGTCTAAGCATTGGCCTAGTGATGTGCAGTTAGCCTATAACCATTTAAAAAGTAAAATGTCCGACAAAGCTATAATAGGTGTTGTTGGCGCAAGCTGCGGTGGCTCTCAAGCGATTACCTTAGCTGAAAAAAATCCGGTTAATGTTATCGGCTTTTTCTCTTCAGGCCAACGTGATGAAAACATTACTCGTTATAAACAGACTCTAGCTGACAAACCTACCCTGATCATTGCTTCTGAAAAAGATACCGGAACTTACGAAAGTGCGAAAAAATTGTTTACCGCTTCGACACATACAAGTAGTAAATTTATTGCTTACAAAGGCTCTGCGCACGGTTATCCATTGCTTGACAGTGATGCGCAGCTAGCGAGTTATATGGTGAGTTGGTTAGATAGCCATTTAATGAATTAACTTAAATCCTATTAAGTTAGTTTTAACTTAATTAAAATTTATCCATGATAAGCCATTATCTGTAAGGCCTGCTTATTTAATCTGGCCTTACAGTAATGTTTTGGTAATATGTTTGTAGCTTTTTCCAATGCTGACACTTTGCTGGTTATCCATATTTATCATGCCAGCCTCAATAAAGTTGATATGTGATTTTTGAATAATATAAGATTTATGAATACGAATAAAAGCCTTATTCTCTGCTAATTGTTCTTCGAATGAACTCAATGTTCTTGGGGTTAAATAAACGTCTCCATTCACCCAAACTTTCACGTAATTACCATAGGCCTCAAAAAAACTGATATCAGCTAGTTTAAGCTGAATGAGCCTTTTATCTACCTTAATAAAAAGGCTATTTTCTTCATTTAAAGGGGCTATTTCCCTCTCGTCTACTGTTTCTTCAAGTTGTGAAGTTTGTAATTTAATTTGTTCGTGAGCCTTATTAACCGCCTTAAGAAAGCGTTCGTAACGATAAGGCTTTAATAGATAATCACACACGTCTAACTCAAAGCTTTCTAGCGCATATTCTTGATAAGCCGACGTTATAATAACCTGCGGTTTATTCGTTAATACTTTCAATAAATCAATGCCTGAAAGCTTTGGCATATTAACGTCTAAAAATAATAAATCGACGGAATTTTCGCTGATATAGTTAAGCGCTTCTGTCGCTAAATAACATTGTGAAACCACCTCGACAAAAGGAAGGTCAGCTAAATAGTCTAAGATTATTTCATGCGCCAAAGGTTCATCATCCACAATTACTATTTTGATTTTATTCATAGGGATATCTTTAATGTTGCCGTAAAACTGTTGTGATTCGGCTGTAAGGTTAATTGATGTTTATCAAAATATAATAAGTCTAATCTACGTTGCAAGTTATCTAGACCAACCCCCGTCAGCACTTTTGAAGATTCGAATTCATTGCTACTGTTTTCATTCTCTACGGAGTTTTCACAGGTAAAAATCAACATTTGCGTCGTTACACTTAAATATATAGATAAAGAACAATCTTCTGTCGAAGGCTCTATACCATGTTTAAAGGCATTTTCTACCAGTATAATTAATAGCAATGGCGAAATTTTCGCTTGAGGATCTTCAATATTTACTTGTACGTCTAAGGTTAAATGGTTATGTAATCGAATACTTTGCAGGCTCACATAGTCTTCAATATATTTTGCCTCTTCACTGCATAGTACATAACTTTCTTTGCCTCGATAGACCACATAACGCATCAATTCGGCAAGTTGTAAAACCACATCAGGCGCCAGATCTGATTTTTTTCGGCATAGCGCATACAAATTATTTAAGGTGTTAAATAAAAAATGCGGATCAATTTGTTGTTTCAACAAACTCAATTCAGTTTGAATATTTTCTTTTTCTAATTGAATTAATTGACTACTTTTTTGCTGCCATTGCGTCATTAATATGACTGGCAAGCTCAACACCATCACGGCAAAAACCACCCGGCCATTATGCCAATCAAAAGGGCTTGCGGTTACCGATGGCGTTAAAGCTTCCCCCATATAATTAATGGGTAACCATAAAAAAACCGTTGTTACTACAGGGTATAAAAAAACGACAACAGCAACTGAAGCGAGCAAGTAAATGAACATGCCGCTTTGGGCTAAAACTTTATTTACCAAAATATGACGATTGATCCAGTAAAAAATAAAGCCACAAAAAAACAAGCAAAACATTTGTAATGAGATACTTAAAAACGTTAGGAAATTCTGACCGACAAGGGTGAAGTTTACGGTTATTTGAATTGAGTTAGAGTTAATCCATCCCGGTAAGTCAGAGGTAATCAACAAGCCAAGATAAAGTGAAAGAAATATCAAGAATCCTAGGATAGCGCCATCTAAACCGATTTTATTCAGACCCATCTTTATCGGTTCTATATGTTTAAAGCTGTAATTGGCAATAAGTAATAACTCAAGAGTCACAGCAATGAAGGGTAAATAGCCCGTCGAGCCAAACATCAATAGAGGATAAACAATAAAGACTAAAAACCAAATTGAGCGATAGCTCAGACGAGCTAACTTTACCTTTAGTTTTGGCTGAAGGCTTTTAAAAGAAATTATCGGTAATAAATACAGTGCGTTTATTAAAAGAAGCGGAAAAAATGAAGACCAAGTATTAAGAGTTAATTGCCAAAGGCTATAACCAATAGCCAATGCAATAAAAATCCATTCGTCTTTATTATTTAAATAATGTGATATTTTTTGTGTGAGTATGTTCATTCACTCATCTTGCCCTTAAAAGTATTTATTGTCATGGCGCGAATGACCAAGGTCACTTTTTTAATGATGAAGGTAAATAAAGACGCTGGTCACGATTAATTATCCCTTCATCATTATCCAATGTTTTTATTTAACGGACCTCAGTAACCTTTACTCAAATTCACCTAACCGAAGAATAATTATGTTAACCACTTTGAAAAGAATTACCATGTCTATCGTCGGAATAACACTAGTCGTAGGTTGCAGTAACAGTACCACAGCTAAAGACCTTACCAGTATGAAAATGAATGAATACACCAAGTGTATTGTTCATAAAAACAGTATTTGTAAAACTGATTTACACCCAAATAATAAACTGATCGCGATTGGAAGTTCGGGAAAAATGGTTGAAATTTGGCAGCGAGATACCGGCCAAATATTACAGTCACTTAACCACCCAGAAGGTGTACCCAGCGTAAAATTTAGTCCGGACGGTACGCTTCTCGCCACGGGAAGTTACGATAATAACGTAAGAATTTGGCAAGTTGGCGATGGCGAATTACTTAACACATTTTCGGGTCATAAAGGTATGGTCGTTAAATTAGCCTTTAGCACAGATGGAAAAACCTTAGCGAGTGCAAGTGCTGACAATACGGTTCGTCTTTGGAATTTAGCGTCAGGAGCATCTAAAACTTTGTCAGCGCATGACTCTGACGTATGGGGCCTTGTTTTTAGTCCGGATGGGAAATATCTGTTATCGAGTGGTGAAGATAATATTATTAATATTTGGGATGCCTTAACGGGGAAACATGTAAAGGCATTAACAGGCCATACCCAGGCCGTACTAGACTTGGCTTTTAGCCACAACGGTAAGTTATTAGCTTCAGGCGGAGATGATTACACCATAAAAATATGGGATACCACAAGTTGGCAAGTAACAAATACATTAGAAGACGATTCATATTCCATCTACGATTTAACGTTCAGCCATGATGATTCCTTTTTAGTTAGTGGTGGTAGAGACAAAGCATTATTAGCAGAATTTTTTCAATATCATTGGCAATACGAGAGTGATGAAAACGACATTACTGTTCGAATTTGGGACGTTAAAACGGGTAAGGTTTTACAGCAACTCAATGGCCACACAAACGATGTGAGTAATGTAAACTTAACGTCAGACAGTAAAACATTAATTAGTTCAGGAGCTGACGGAAAAATCGTGCTTTGGGATACCAGTAAATTGTTAAACCAATAAACTATTAAATATTTAAAAGGTCCAAGTTCTGCGCGATATAGGATGTATATCACGCAGCGACTTGGTAATTTATGATTGGTTAAACGTTACGAACAGATCTTATTTACGGCTCGGCTCAAAGGCATCATATCGAGGTAGTTCCGCATCAAGATCTTCCCAGTTTGCCTTTGATGTAACGAAATTATGAGAAATGGGTCTTTCTGAAATATCAGACGTTATAATACCTAAACGAATTCGAAGTCGGCTTGGGTCTTGATCATTTGAACTGAAAACAGGCGAACCACACTTAGTACAAAAGTGACGAGATCGACCCGGTTTAGTTGAAAACTCGGTTAAACAATTTTCACCTGAGATAATTTCAAAGTCAGCGGTATTAATGAAACCATTAGTGGCGTAAGCCGTACCACTATTTTTTCGACACAACGAGCAATGACAATGAATAATATCGCTTATTTCACCTGTAATATTGATATTTACTGTGCCACATAGACACTTACCTGAATACATCTGTATTAATTCCTTGCATGTTTACTATGGTATTAACCATAGATAAAATTAGAGCTTCATATGTAGTATTGGGAAAGGTTTACCCATATCATCGATGGGTGAACGTGAAATAACATGAAAACCCATATGCTGATAAAAACACACCGCTTGGGGGTTCTGTTCATTTACATCAACACTTATAACGTCTAAAGATTTAATAGCATAGTTAAGTAATATTTTCCCTACACCTTTTCCTCTGTAATCACTTCGTATAAAAAGCATTTCAATTTTTCTGTCGTGTGTTCCTAAGAAACCAGTAATATTATTTTCATTATCCTTTATGCAGCGTAAAACCACTGCAGGGAAAGCCTGTTCTATAATAATGGGTTTAAAGAATTCAATATCTTCATCGCTGATAAAGTCGTGCGTTGCCCTAACTGAACCTTCCCATACATCTAATAATTCTGCGTAATCTTTTGGGGTAACACTTTCGATATTCATATCACTTTACCTTGCCAATATCCTGTATCGAGCCATCGGCCAAATTTAAAACCAACGTCTTTAAAATGTGCAACTTGCTTCATACCAAACTTTTCATGTAAAGCAACACTTGCCGTATTAGGTAAGCTAATACCGCCAATAACCGTATGTATAGAAAGCTGTTTAAGTTCATCGAAAAGCGCAGTATATAATTGTGTGCCCAACCCTTGTTGCGCATGATTTACGCAAAGGTAAACAGTTACCTCAACTGAAAATCGATAAGCAAACCTTTCTCGCCATTTACACGCATACGCATAACCAATCACTTGCCCTGAAGCATCTTCTGCAACAAACCAGGGCAAGTTATCTCCAACAACTTTAGTAATACGCTTGTGCATATCCTTGGTAGTTATTGCTTGTTCTTCAAAGGTTGCTATGGTTTCTTCAATATAATAATTATAAATATCAACAATGGCACTGACATCTTTTTCAAGAACGGCTCTGATCATAGAGTTTTTCATTAGGCTGTGAAGTGACGATAAGTATTATCTATTATTCTGGAGGGATGTAAACACAGACTGTTTAGGGAGAGCGCCGTTACTGATATTTAAATACTACACACTTTATTACGACCATTATTTTTCGCTTGATATAAAGCGTGATCAGCTGCACCCACTAATTTTTGCCAATCAATATTTGTTGCCTGAATACTGGTAACACCAAAGCTAGCACTGACTTCAAGTTTAGGAAATGTTTCAACGTCAAAAACCGGTTGGGCAATTTTCACTCTTAATTTTTCTGCTATTGTTACCGCTGTTTCCGTGTCGGTATCAGGTAATAACAACATGAATTCTTCGCCACCATAGCGCGCCAAAATATCATAGGGACGTAAACTGTCCGTTAAACGTAGACTAAACTCTTTTAGAACTTCATCGCCGATTTGATGACCATGAATATCGTTTACTTGTTTAAAGAAATCGATATCCATTAAAATAATAGCTATATGTGTTTGCTTTCGTTGCGCACGATTAATTTCTTTTTTAGCAAACTCTTCAAAGGCACGACGGTTATATAGGTTAGTGAGTGAATCAATGGTGGCTTGTATCTCTAGTTTTTGCGCTAATTCTTGCCCTGCGCTCCACGAAAGCGATAAGCAACTAGAGATCACCAGTAATTGCATTGTAATCATCGATACAGCATGCACATAGCCTGCGTCCATAAAATTATCAATGGGTGCTGAATTGATGGTAAGACCAACACGTGCCATAAAAGTAACGCCACAAATAAAACACGAAAAAGCTAAAAACCTCGTAAAAACACGACCTAAGGGGTTTGCATACAGATAGGTTTTATAAGCAGCAAAAAAAGACTGGCCACTAATAAAGGCACTAATAATAATAATACGTGCGCTGGTATTTTCATCACTGTAGGTGAAATAAAGAAAAAGTATGACAAAAATAACTAATAAAATACTCGATATATTAATGAAGGCTTGCTTGGGGTAATGTAAAAATTTTAGAATACCGATAATAATAAGGGTTAAGCCAAAACCAATAAAAAAATTCGCTAATACAATCGAAAAGAAGTCATTAATGTGCCACCTTAAGGCAATTAAAACAAAACCTAAGGCAAACGAAAAGTAGCCAATACCTAATTGGTAAAAGCCACGAAATGATTCATGTACACGAGCAAAAACAAAAGAGCCAAAACCTAATAACACACAGAGTATTAAACTGGTTAGCGCTAATGTTCGAATATCAAATCCTTCCATCTTCACTTCAAGGATACTAAAACGACATTAATTAACTATAGTGCATTTATTGTTAATCACGAATTAAGGTAATAATGAACATCAAACAACCACCTGCGACCTCAGCATTAAGCGTTTTACAAAATACCTTCGGCTATTCTGCTTTTCGTGATCAACAAGCCGAAATTATTGACCAAGCTATTTCAGGTGAAAATGTTTTAGTGTTAATGCCAACCGGTGGTGGCAAGTCTTTGTGTTATCAAATACCCGCATTAGTACGTAGTGGTGTCGGCATTGTTATTTCACCTTTAATAGCGTTAATGCAGGATCAAGTGAGTGCGTTAGAACAATTAGGTGTACGGGCCTGTTTTCTCAATTCAACCTTAGATTTTCAGCAAGTACAATACATTGAACAAGCACTACACTCGGGTGAAATAGACTTACTCTATATTGCGCCTGAGCGGTTAATTCAGCCCAGAACATTAAACTTACTATCACAACTACATATTTCATTATTCGCCATAGATGAAGCACATTGTGTTTCGCAATGGGGCCATGATTTTCGGAGTGACTATTTAAGTTTAAGCCTTTTGCAAGAACAGTTTCCACACGTGCCCAGAATAGCATTAACAGCTACCGCTGATGAACGTACTAAACAAGAAATCATTGAACGTTTACATCTACATAGTGCAAAAAAATACGTATCCAGTTTTGACAGACCTAATATTCAATACCGTATCAGTCAAAAAGAGAATGCTAAAAAACAATTAGTGCACTTTATTGAGCAGAATCATGCAAACGAGTGCGGCATTGTTTATTGCTTATCGAGAAAACGTGTTGAGAGTTTTTCCGAGTATTTATCTAAGCAAGGCTTCACGGCTTTGCCTTATCACGCAGGACTATCAGCGGATATCAGACAAACTCATCAAAACCGCTTTTTACGAGAAGACAATATTATTATTGTCGCCACAATTGCCTTTGGTATGGGCATAGATAAACCCGATGTTCGCTTTGTTGCCCATGTCGACTTACCCAAATCAATCGAAGCCTATTATCAAGAAACCGGGCGCGCCGGCCGTGATGGATTACCCTCAACGGCATGGATGATTTACGGCTTACAGGACGTGGTATTTCTAAATAAAATGATGCAAGACTCTCAAGGCTCTGTGCAATTCAAACGCTCAGAACGAAATAAGTTAGATGCCATGCTGGGGTTATGTGAAGTTATTGGTTGTCGTCGAAAAGTGTTACGTAACTACTTTAATGAACAAGCGCCCGAGCATTGTGGCAACTGCGACAATTGCTTAACGCCAGTCAAAACATGGGATGCCAGTGTAGCTGCACAAAAAGCACTGTCAACGGTATATCGCAGTGAGCAACGATTTGGCGCAGTACATTTAATTGATATTCTGATCGGTTCAAGCAATCAAAAAATCAAACAGTTTAACCATCAAGATTTATCTACTTACGGCATTGGTAAGGAGATAGATACGAATACCTGGCGTAGTGTTTTTCGACAATTAGTCGTACGTGGTTTTCTCACCGTTGATGTAGAAAACTTTGGTGCCTTAAAGCTTAACGAAACTAGCCGCCCTATTTTGACAGGTAAAGAAAACTTACAGCTTCGCCAAGATGTCGCAGAGAGTATCAGTAACAATGGCAATAGCAAAGGAAGTACCAAGAAAGTAAAAGTTGCCGTTGACCCGATTGACATGCCGTTATGGCTAAAACTAAAAGCGTGTAGAAAACAGTTAGCTGATGAAAATAATGTACCTGCATTCGTAGTATTTAGCGATTCTACTTTGCTAGAAATGCTAAACAATCACCCGGCGAATAAACAACAAATGTTAGCGATTACAGGCATTGGCTTAACTAAGTTTGATCGTTTTGGTGCGAATTTTTTACAAGTATTGAAAAATGATTAATCATAACACTTCAACTGAATTGATTAACAAATATTAAAAAACAGGCAAAAAAAAGGCGTTTCTTGCAGGCAAGAAACGCTTTATAAAAACATGAAACACTAAGGGAAATAAACTCTCATATAGTATGAGTAGTTGTTAGCCATAAAGTTCAAATTAAATAATAAAAGTTTTATTTTTTTTCATTTAACATAAAATCAAAAATAATTTCATAGCGATCTTGTTCATATTCATCCGGCTGATATCGCCATTTTGACAACGCCCTTTTCGCAGCTCTGTCTAATTCTCGGTTTACATTTGACTCATCAATAACAATGCTATGAACCTTACCCTTTGGTGTAATACCATAACTTAGCATCACTTTACCCTCTTGATCACTTGCACTCGCTTTAAGTGAATATTTAGGGAGCACTTGATATATTGGCACCAAAGACAACCTAGGCTGAACAATCGAAGGGGAAGGCATAATATTTACAACATCAATAGGTAAAAGTACTGTAAGGTTAGTTTTTAGCTTTTGTACTTTAACGACTTTTTCTTGCTCAAGCTTAGGAGGAATTACCGCAGGCTTTTCCGGTGCTAAAGGTGCTTGCACAACAATCACCACATCTTCAGGAGATTCTGGTAGTTCTGTTAACTCAACAACCGTTAAGGGTATGCCCTTACTCCTATCTGGCTTCGTCATTTTTTGTACTGACAAATGGCTGATCACCGCCAATATACCAAACGATGCCGCGCCCCCAAAGAATAAAATACTCAGTACTTGTAACGCGCTATAACGCTTTTTGATTCTTGTATTTGTTGGTGGCAAGTTAATTTCAGGCGCGTCTATTTCTTGCTTTCTTTGTTGATAAAGCAGAGAAATTTCTTTATCAAATTTTTCATCACTCATGATTTTCTTCCAAGAATTTTTTCAGATTTGTACGGGCATAACGTAAACGGCTCTTTATGGTTTCAAAGCTTTCATCGGTTAGTTCAGAAATTTGTAACACTGAAAAACCTTCTTGCTGAAAAATAAAAGCTTCCCGCTGCAGGAAAGGCAACAAGGTCATTCCATGGTTAAATACGGTTAATTTATCTTTCTTATCTAACTCTTGCTCTAATGATTGACTAGTCATTTTCGCTAAGAATGAAGCATCTACTAATAAAGTTTCTTCATCTAAGGGTTGGCTTTGCCAACGTTGCTGTCTTCGTAATTCATCTATCAGTGAATTTCTTGCAATTGTGAACAACCAACTTTTCACATTGCTATGCGCTTGCTCTGTTACTTTAATTTTTATTACTTTCAACCACATTAATTGAATAACATCTTCTGCCGTCTCTTTGTCAGACTGGCTTAATAAGTAATGATAAATTGGCTGATTAAATTGCTCAACCAGCAAAGTAATGTACTTCTCTTTGCTGGTAGCAATATAACGAGTCAATAATATTTCAGGGCTGATATTTGGATTAAACCAGCCTTTCATCATTGAAGGTAGCTTCAAAAGCACATCCTAAATTTGTTGTTCTATTGTAAAATCAAGTTGTACGGTGCGATTTTTTTGTAAAATCGATTTTCCGTCAACTGATTTTGCCTGATATTTCCACTTTCTCAATGCTTGTCGAGCGGCTTTATCAAAAATACGTTTCGGTTGAGAATCAATGACAGATACATTCACCACGCTGCCAACTTCATTAACATCAAAAGCTAATTTCACCCATCCTTGTGTGCCTTTCCTCATAGCATCCATAGGGTACTTGGGAGTTATACGAACTATCGGACGAGCATCTCTGTTGTCGATACCATGAAATTGCTTAATTCCCGTACCTCCTCCACTTAAGGTTATTGAAAGTGGCTGATAAGACAAACTTATTGCATCACCTGCAGCATCAGCAGTAATAACATTTTTTGGCATAGGTGCTGGCGGCGGTGGCGGATCAAGCATCACCTTTTCAATAAAGGCGACTTTAGACTCTTCCGGTATTTTAACTATCTCAACAACTACCGGAGGCAATGGCTTGGCTATATTGACACCATCACTACTAATTAAAGAAGCCATAAAGGCAAATAAACCAAACGTAATAATAAGTGCCAAGCCGATTGTAGATATTAATTTTGTCATATTACTTCCTTTATTTAACGAAAAAACGGATACAAGTAAAAATGCTTGTATCAATAAAACGTTTCATAAAAGAAAAAGGGGTTAACTTATTTTAAATAATATTTTTTCGAACGAGACAACTACATTAGCAGCCAATCATCAATGGGAAAAAACTCATCGCTTGCGTTAATTAATGAGTTTGCTGTCAAAGCAGAAACACCATAAACTTGCGTATCAACGCCATAACGCTCTTTAATTCGTTTCAACAACAGATCAAAATCACCATCTCCGGACAAAAGAATAACCGTATCAACATCGGCAGCACTTTCCATCACATCGATGGTAATACCAACATCCCAATCACCTTTTGCTGATCCATCTCGACGCTGTATAAAGGGTTTAAGTTTTACGTCAAAACCAATATGTTTTAAAGCTTTTTGAAACTTATGCTGTGCGTCATCACTACGTTGAGTAGCGTAAGCATTGGCAATAACAATGTCGCCTTGTTCACTAATTTGCTGCCAAAACTTTCGGTAATTAAATTGCCGTTGATAAGTATCACGGGTGGTGTAATAAATATTTTGTACATCGACAAATATGGCAAATTTTTTCTGTACTGTGCTCATAATTTACTCTATAAATAACGAAAGGGGTGAGTGTGGCTGACGATTACGACAAAGCTAATCCAACATGCTACAATAAATTTATAGCAAATCCTTTATAAATACATCTAAAAGCTTAATAATTCAGAGAAAAACGCAATGTCACTCTTACGTTCATTTTTTTATTTCCTCTTACGTTTCCCAATAAAATTACTTGTTCATTGCAAAATAGTGCCTGATAACTATTTAGCATCAGACGAAGTAAAGCCTGAGCAACCCCAGTTTTATGTGATACGTCATCAATCAGCCAGTGATATTTTGTCATTACGTAAAGCTTGTAAAAGTTTAAAGCTTCCCGATCCTCTCAGCCCTGTTGTTATCAATGATATAAGTTTTTCTCGCTTATTATGTCTAGAGAAACCTACTCCACTTTTTCGTTGGCGACAAACCGGTAATACCGACGCAATCAGTCAAGGTTTTGAGTTATTAAAACAACACAGTAAAGACGAAACACTTAATGCACAGCTAATTCCGGCTCATGTTATTTGGGGAAGAACTCCCACTAAAGAGCATAATAATGCCAGTATAGGAACTGTTTTAGCGGATCAAGAATCTCCGTCTTGGTTGCGAAAATGTTTTATTGTTTTGTTTTTAGGACGAAATACTCTCGTACGTTTTAGCGAAGCCATTTCTTTTCGTTTTATGGCAGACAAACATGGTACAACCCAAGCTAGCGCACAAAAACTAATACGTATTGCTCGCTTTCATTTTTATCGTCAAACCATTGCAGCAACTGGCCCAAGGTTAATGCACCGCCAACAGATGTTTGCCACATTATTAGCCAATCCTTCCATTAAACGCTTAATGAGAGATGAGGCAAAAAGCAAAGCAATCAGTGAAGCAGAAGTAAAAAAGCAAGCACTTGCCATTATGGACGAAATTGCTGGAGATTATCGCGACTCTATAGTGCGTTTAGGCGCCCGTATATTAAATTGGTTATGGAACCGTTTGTATAGCGGTATCAATATTAATAATGCCAAAGTACTACGCGATTTAGCCCAAGAAGGACATGAAATTATTTATGTGCCTTGTCATCGTAGCCACATGGACTATTTACTGCTTACCTATGTAATTTTTCAAGAAGGCCTTGTTACCCCACGTATCGCAGCGGGTATTAATTTAAATTTTTGGCCAGCAGGTCCAATATTTCGTAAAGCGGGTGCATTTTTCATTCGCCGTAGCTTTAAAGGCAATCGTTTATATTCCACTATTTTCCGTGAATACTTAGGTTTGTTATTTGAGCGAGGCTATTCGGTTAAGTACTACTCTGAAGGTGGTCGAAGCAGAACAGGTCGTTTGTTAACACCGAAAACAGGTATGCTTGCGATGACCATTCAAAGCTTATTACGTGGTATCGATCGTCCATTAACCTTAGTGCCCGTATATTTAGGCTATGAGCATGTGATGGAAGTGGGCACTTATCATAAAGAATTGAGCGGCAGCCAAAAGAAAAATGAATCTATGTTTGGCGTACTTAAAGCCATAAAAAATTTACGTAATTACGGTAAAGGTTATGTAAATTTTGGCGAGCCGATTAATATTAATCAATTTTTAAATAAACAAGTTCCTGACTGGAAACAGGATATTGATCCCATAGACCCACAAAAACCAAACTGGTTAACGCCTAGCGTGAATATTTTAGCTAATCAGGTCATGATGAATATCAACCAATGTGCGGCCATTAACGGCACCGCCTTAGTGGCACTTATTCTTCATGCATGTAAAAATAAAGCGCTCTCTAAAGTAGAGTTAATCAGACAATTAGATTTCTTCTTAAGCTTACAACGTAGTGTGCCTTACAGTAAGCATCTCTCTATTCCCGTAGAAAACGGTCAACAATTACTTGATGAAGTCATCGCTCTCAATAAAGTCACGGTTAACAAAGATAGCTATGGCGATATTATTTCATTGTCTGAAAAAGCCACGTTAGAAATGCGCTATTACCGAAATAACATTTTGCACAGCTATGTTATTCCTGCATTTATTTGTCGTTTGTTAAATCGCCACAGCAAAGCTAATTTAGAGGTAATAGTAGAGCAAGTACAACGCCTTGTTGTGTTGCTTAAGGGTGATTTATTCTTATGGCAAAATGAAAATGAAGTTAGCGAACAGACAGAACAAATATTAAATTTTTTAACCGAACAAGAGATTATCAAACAAAGTAAAGCGGGATTTTTTAGTGTTGTCGACGATATAGAGCTCAGTAGTAATATTCGAATAATGGGCGAATGCATTAATGAAACCGTACAACGTTTTACAATTATATGTTCGTTAATCAACCGCTTCTCACCTATTGCGAAAAGCGACCTCGAAGAAAAAGTTGTCTCTATTGCCAAACGTTTATCGGTACTCAATAATATTAATGCTGCTGAGTTTGTTGATAAAAAATCTCAGGCAACGTTAATTAATGCCATGATTGAACACGGCTATATTAATAGCGATGAAGATAATAAACTCGTTGATAGTAGTACGCTTGGTTTGCTGAAATCATCAGTGACGCAGCTGGTCGACATTGAGGTTTTACAGAGTATTATTCGTTAATTTAACACTTCGTCATCCTGAACTTGTTTCAGGATCTAGTATTTAAATACTCAGATCCTGAAGAACAATTTCATTGTTCTCAACTAAACCTAAGTACCTATATTTATATTTATATTTATATTTATATTTATATTTATAGGGAAATATAGAATGACAGAATAAAAACCACTACAAATGCTCAATCGCAATACCAATAAATACCACCAAGCCAACAAAATGGTTATTCAAAAAAGCTTGGAAGCATTTATCACGCTCTCGATTAACAATTAATATTTGCTGATAACAAAAGAACCCTGCGGCAATCACTAAGCTTAATTGGTAAGGCCAACCAAACGCGAGTATTTCACCAACACTGACTAATAAGGCTAATGTTAAAAGTTGCAGTAATAAGATAATACGCTTGTCGTGCTGACCAAATAAGATAGCCGTTGATTTTACGCCAATTTTTAAATCATCATCTCGGTCAACCATGGCATACATAGTGTCGTAAGCAACAGTCCATAATACGTTAGCGCTAAACAGTAACCAGGCGACCACAGGTATCTCACCCGTAGCTTCAGAAAATGCCATGATCATACCCCAACTAAAAGCGGCACCCAGCACCACTTGCGGTAATTGAGTATAACGCTTCATAAACGGATAACTTGCTGCCAATATTACCGCAATAACGGATAATTGAATGGTATACCAACTTAAGGTTAATACGAGCCCTAGTGCTATACCTATTAGTGCGCCAAATAACGATAACGCGTCATTAGACGTCAATACCCCTGACACTAATGGCCGATCTTGGGTTCGCTTCACTTGTCCGTCTATTTTGCGGTCTGCCCAGTCGTTGATGACACACCCTGCACTGCGCATCACAAAGACACCTAAGGTAAAAATAATTAACCAAGGTAAGGGAGGAAAACCATCACAAGCAATCCATAATGCCCAATAAGTGGGCCATAATAATAAATAGGTACCAATAGGTTTATCGGCGCGGGTTATTTGAATAATACCCTGCCATTTTTCCGCTAACCGGCTTTCTGTCTCAACGGCTTTCATGAATTTTTTCCTGCTGTGTTTTACTATAATCTTGCTGATAAGCAAAAGCATTCGGTAGGAATACCTCAGCAACCATTAACGCTTTATTATGTAACATAAAGGTTGAACGCCGTCCCCAAAGTTCACCTTGCACGGTTAAACCTAGTTGCTTAGCTAACGTAGCCACTGGGTTACTTTCAGAAAAACTCGATATTTCAATACTCTTTCTTCTTAATTCTTTTTTACTAAACAGTACTTGCCCTAACGACTGATTCCCTAAATGGGCTAATTGTTGTTCTTCACCGGTTAAGCTTTTTAAGGGTAATAAACTACGGGCAAACACTTGCGGAATATCATCACAGAATAATAAGACTTCACGTACTAAAACATCTTCACCTACATTAATATCTGTAGTTGCTTCTTGCGCAGAGCAGGGCTGAATTTTTTGCCCTATGACCTCAACACGAAATTGCTGACAATACTGACTTAAGCGCGCAGTTAATGAACTAGGGTCGAGTAACCAACTTAATAAATGTTCAGGTAATATCGAGCCGGCAGAAGACTGCCAAGTGGTGTACATAGTAACGGGAAATAATGAATGTAACTGCTTCATAACAAGTAAATAATGACTATTTTAATTAACGAATAACCACCATATCATACCAGTATTTCCCTGTTTATGTCGCCGGTAATTTATTGTCTGCTGGTCATGAATTGATTCACAATAATAAAATGAAAAATAATTAGCTAATAAAAATTAAAGATTCGAGGTAATATAGCCGATAGTAATCTTGATTCTCCTGTGATTTAGAGCGGTAAATATGAAAAAAACTTTATTATTATTAACAGCATTATTAACATTTTCCCTACCAACTTCCTCTACAAAGGCTGCTGATTATGCTTATTTTGGTTTTGAACCGGCGATTATTACTAACTATGTCGCGGTAAAAAAGAAGCTAGGTTATGTACGCTTAACTGTAGAGTTAATGATTGAAGATTCATCAAACTATGAAGTGGTTGAACATCACTCGCCATTACTACGCGATGCAATTATTACCATTATTGGTCAGCAACCCCAAGCAAAAGTAAAATCTATCAATGGGCGTCATGAAATTCAGCGCTTATGTGAAGAAAAAGTCAAAAGCCTTTTAATTAAAGAAACAGGTAAGCCATTAATTAAAAAATTACTTTTCACTCAGTGGCTTGATAACTAATAAACTCGGCCGAAATCATTTTCGGCCTAATCACTAATTAACGGCGTTTCAATAAAAATATATTAACTGCCGCCAACAAACAACCACTGACTAAACCGAGTAAATGTGCGGTATTTGCCATATTAACGGGCAATACATCAGCAAAACCTAGCAATAACCAAAAGAGCAAAAAGCCAATAATCGGTTTCGAAATAAACAGCGCTTTTTCTGGTGCTAACCAGCCATACCACCACACATAACCAACCAAACCATACACAACCCCAGATAAACCACCAAAGTTAGGCCCGGAGACTATGAATTGTCCTAGGTTGGAAGCTAATGCGGTGATCAAGAATAAATTTATTAACGCCCCTTTACCTAAAACCCGTTCAACACTACCACCCAATTGCCACCACCACATGGTATTAAAAACAATATGTAACCATGAAAAGTGAAATAAAGCGGGGCCTAATAATCGTAAAGGAGAGTCCAAAAAAGCCTCAAGACTTAACTGTGGATAAAAGTGTAGTAATTGAAAAGTGGGCTGAGCAAAACCAAGCGTACTCGCCATAAAAACTAGCCAACAAAGAGTAAATATTGTTAACGTTACCCAGCCAGCATGGGCAAGAAATTGTTGCTGAAAACTCGCGAGTAATGACGGTGAATTATCACTAACTTGAGTTACTTCAGCGCTATTCCATGCCGCCTGCTGATATTTTTCTTGGTAAGGATCGGCAATAAACTCGGCAAAAATATCCTTCGCACGGTCAAGCTTAGTCGTTTGGCAATGAATAATATATTCGCTGTCATGCTTTTGCACATTCGCGGAAATATCAAGGCTCATTAAGTAATTAGCAAATAATAAAGCAATATTATGTTGAGTTACTTTTACCAGCGGACTTAACTCATTATTTTCACCAAATTCAGACATTCTTCGATTACCTAGCTAACTTCGACATCAGTGGGAAAACGTATTTGCCAATCGGTAAAACCACCGTCAAGTGAATAAACGTCGGTAAAGTCTTGGCTGATTAGAAATTGCGCCGCTTGTTGGCTAGAAATTCCATGATAACAACAAACCACAACAGGCGCGTCTAAGTCAGCTTCACGAATAAAGTCTGAAAAATTTTCATTGCTCAAATGAATAGCACCCGGAATATGGTTTGCTTGAAACGAAGTAGCATCGCGAATATCAACCACTACATATTTTTTTTCATTCATTCCTTCATGCAAAGTGGCTAACTGCATATGTTGAAAATTTGTTTGTTCTGTCATTATCATTTTCCCTAAAAAATTTCGTTGCTAATGTAGCATAATTTCAGCCTTGATAAGCAGCGTTATTATCGCTCCATATCACATCAACAAGGATAACTTTTTTTTAACATAAATAGACAAACTCATAGAAAATGATTTAATCTGGTTAATTACAGGATATTTAGCCAAAACAAGGAGTCAGTATGGCGCAGGAAAATAACACTCTTGGAGGAAAGCTTTCCCAAACAACAATAACCGCTAATCTTATGTTTAGTGAACCTTGTACTTTATCAGCAAGCCAAATTGAAAAACTTTGGCAAATATTTGCACACATTGGTGAGCATTGGAAAGATGTTTATAACGAGTCTAAAAATTTAAAAAGTGCTTGGTTAGAAATGATCAAAGTAAAAACCGAGCAGCAGCCCAGCTATAGCGCAGAATACAAGAATGCTATTTTAGTTATCGAAGAGCTAATTCAACTGTATGGTGCACAAGAAGCCTATCAGAAACTATTTTTCAGTTATAAAGTCCCCCATAACCAACCAGAAAATGAGACTGAAAAACCACACGCTATATTAACGACCTTACTCGCCCATACAAAATACTATGTCGTTGACGAATTTATTCGCATGCAAGTATTGTCGGGTGGCTTTAAACACTTTGGTGGCCAAAGCAAAACGAGTGGAGAAGTCATCAAAGTTAAAGGCGTAAACTACAAAGGTTATGTCAAAGGTAGTCGTTACAATAATGAACAATTAGCACGCATATTCGAACAAAAAACTTAGTGCCAAAGGAGTTTCACATGGAAGAACATGATTACATTATTGTTGGTTCTGGCGCAGCGGCAACCGTATTGGCAAAAAAAATATTAGAAAAAAATCCACTAACGAAATTACTCATGCTCGAGGCCGGCGATTTAATTCCTGCTAAAGAACGTCGACAATGGTGGAATTATACAACCTGCGCAGACGGACCTTTACCTTATCAATACACCTATGACAAAAAGTCAGATAACCAATCAACCATAGGTAAAGATGATAAACCAACTTGGACTACATCAGGTGGGCGTGTAAGAGCATTCGGTGGTTCAACAATGCATTGGGGCGGTTGGGCTTTACGCTTTAAACCAGAAGACTTTCAATTATTCACCAATACTGGTCAAGGTGCAGATTGGCCGATAGATTACCACGAACTTGAGCCTTATTATGCTCAGGCAGAGGAATACATGTCGGTGTGTGGTGATGAGAATGAGAGCTGGCAACCCCGTTCAACGCCATATCCTATTCCCCCTTTCGAATGGACAGCCGCCGACGGTGAAATGATAAAAGCATTTCATGCATTGGATATTCAACCAGGAAAAATGCCCGTAGCCCGATATAGAAAGTGCATGACAACCGGTACCTGTAAATATTGTCCTTATGGTGCACGTTTTTCAGCTCAGTATGTATTACAAGACCTTGTTGAAAACCCTAATTTTATTAATTTTAAAGTGCTCACTCAATCTGTAGTCACTAATATAATCGCAAAGAGCAAAACACAAATAAGCGGCGTTGATTATATTAATAATCAAACCAACGAAGTTTTTACAGTTACCGCTAAAAAAATTATTTTATGTGCTGGTGCTTATGAAATACCTAAATTATTAATGGCGTCAACGAGTAAACACTGGCTACATGGTATTGGCAATGACCATGACCTAGTAGGTCGTTTTATAGTCACTCATTCAATGTTAGAAGTGACAGGTCGAGCATCAAGTAATCCCCATGGTTTGTGGCAGGAGTATGATTTCCCTACATTAATGTCTCGTACTTATGATTCGCCCGAGCAGCAAAAAAATGGTAAGTTATTTTTATTTAAAGACCGAACTCGTCCAAAAATCGATATTGCTCAACTTATGATTGACGGTATGTCTAAGGTTGACATAAATAAAAAAATACGCGGCGCCTGTGAATTCAAACTACAAGCCTTTATGGAAGAAGTAGGTCAATACGATAGCCGCCTCTCAATTGGAGAAGGTAAAGATCGTTTTGGATTACCATTAACAAAAATTGATTATCAGAAAACCGAAGAAGATGATAAACGAGCAGATACCCACATAGAATTTATGAAAACAATTATTGAAAAAATGGGCTTGGAAGTGGTGAAAACGTTTAAACAAACGCCACGAGGGGATCACACAACAGGCACTTGCCGCATGTCTGCAACCGCTGAAACCGGTGTTACCGATGCCAACCTAAAAGTGCACAACATAGCTAATCTTTATATCTGCTCTAATGGCGTATTTTCGTCTAATAGTGCCGTAAACCCAACGTTAACATTAACGGCATTAGCCCATCGTTTAGCTGAACATTTAAACCAACAAGATGAGACTGCTCATGCTTAAAAAATTAACAGCTCAACTCAAGAAAATTGAAAATGAAATTCTTTCGAAAACACATAACTTAACGTCACTTTTTAATTTTGCTGATGCGTTATTCAAGCATAAGCTGACTGAAGAAAATCACTCCCTTAATTTGACGTTATTAAAGCATTTATTACAAAGTGCGGTCACGCTCGAATTCGCAACTATGCCACCTTATTTAGCCGCATTATGGTCAATAAAAGATGAACGCCATCCCATGGCTGCTTCGTTACGCGAAATTATTCATGAAGAAATGCTTCATATGTCATTTGCTTGCAATATGTTGGCATCGTTAGGTGAGGCACCACAAATAAAAACGGCTGTTCCTGTTTATCCAGGTAAGTTACCTGGAGGTGTTCACCCGGATTTAACGGTGAAATTATCGGGTTTAAATGAACAGTCCATTATTGATTTTATGGAAATAGAAATGCCTGAGCACATTGTGCCGATAAGTGGTGAAACGTTTTCATGCGATCATACGGATCACAGTACGGTCGGTGAATTGTACGATCATATATTAACCTTATTTGAGCGTTTACAACCCGAGCTGTGTGTTGATAATCAAATCTCTGGCCCGCTAGCTATGTATGTAGTCGACTCTATTGAAAAAGTAAAATATGCCATCACACTGATAAAACGCCAAGGCGAAGGATCCCATGGCAACAGCCCTGCTGATACCGGAATGGACGACCTTGCTCACTTTTATCGTTTTTGGGAGATTAAGAAAAGACGAAAAATAATTCAATGCCCTCAAGGTGGTGATTTTCTTTTTGACGACAAAGAATTAGATTTTCCTGATGTTTGGCCAATGGCAGAGGTTCCTGTTGGCGGCTACCAGCAAGCCGATGTACCTGATAAGGCATGGCAATTAATCGAACGTTTCGACACAACTTACAGTGAAATGATAGAAAAATTACATGGCGCTTGGAATGGCGGTGGACAAGGCGATATTATTCGCGCACACGAACTTATGTTTACCCTACAAAAGTTTGCTCGTCCATTAATGGCAATACCACGTAGTGCAAGCGACAGCAGCACCTATGGTCCTTGCTTCAGGCAAGTTGACCTTTCACCTAGTACAAATAAAGAATCTTAAAGGAAAATACCATGGGTTTTAAAATAGAAATCAATTCAATTTTACGTTCCGATAGCTATTCAGAATTAAAGCGAGGAAAAGTATATACCTTTGAGAAACAAGGCAGTCGAGTATTCTTCGATAGTATTCCTGTTTGGTTAACCAATACAGATTGGACCGCACGTGCAGAAATTAGCATTGTCAGCCAAACACTTGAAAATAAAACCTTAAAAGGGTCTTTTCGCGTTGACTATATTTATCAAGATGAAGAGCAGCAAGCGCTAAGTAATATTTTTGTCCGTATGTATGCCGGGCTAAGTGACCCTAATATTTATCTATTATCATCACAAGCTGAGTACCAACAAGCACTTGATAATGGCAGTTTAGTTCGAGACTCGCTGCAAAGTGAAGGGTTTATTCATGCCTCCCCCAGAAGCCAATTAAACCGCATTGCCAATAAATATTACCGAGACAAAGCGCAGCCCCTTATTTTAGTGGTTGATAAAAAACTCATTTCGCCTCAAGTAAAATGGGAGCCAGCAACAGGCGGTTTATATCCACATATCTACGGCCCACTAAATATTAATGCTATTACGAAAGTAGAAAAAATTTCTCTAGCCGATGATGGCGATTTCCACATTTAACATTGAAACCTCACAAATAAAAACAGGTAGTAGTATGCTAAGCAAAAATGAAGAATTAGTTTCACTCTTAAAAGGTATTTTGAATGCTTCACCGGATCTCATTTTTGCTAAAGACACCTCGTTCAAATATATAGCCTGTAACAATGCCTTTGGTGATTTAATTAAACGTGCGCCAGATGAAATATTAGGTTTTACCGATACAGAGCTTTTTAACAATTCAGAGCAGGCAAAACGAATTAGAGTCGCTGACTCAAAGTTACTAACCACACAAAAAACAATTCGCTTAGAGGAATGGGCAACCTACCCTGATGGTCGAAAAGTACTATTAGACACGCTTAAATCTCCCTTTTATGACAAACAAGGTAACCTCATTGGTTTACTTGGCGTTTGTCGAGACGTCACTGACCGTGTGGCTGCAGAAAACGAATTACGTGTAGCAAGAAATAAAGCGGAAAAAGCCACGGAAGCAAAGTCTGATTTTCTCGCTCGCATGAGCCATGAAATTCGCACCCCGATGAATGCCGTTATCGGCTTAAGCCATTTAACTTTAAAAACGCAACTCAACCATGAGCAAAGGGATTATTTGGATAAGATTCTCAGTTCAGGTGAATCATTACTTAATTTATTAAACGACATTTTGGACTTTTCAAAAATAGAAGCAGGAAAGTTATCAGTTGAATCCACACCTTTTAATTTTCATGAATTAGTTAATCGATCAATTAATTTAACGGCAATGGGGGCACATGCTAAAGGGCTAGAATTAATCACTCAAGTTGAAGATAACGTTCCTACAGTGCTGCTAGGTGACCCTTTTAGACTACAACAAGTGTTAGTGAACTTACTCAATAATGCGGTCAAATTTACCGATAAAGGCTCTATATACCTTAATGTAACGATTAATAAACAAAACGAAAAGTGTGCTCTTTTGCAATGTTCAGTGAGCGATACCGGCATAGGCATGGATGAACAACATCAAGAAAAACTTTTTCAATCATTTAACCAAGCTGACGACTCTATCACTAGAAAATATGGCGGCACAGGTTTAGGTTTAGCCATAGCCAAACAACTCACCGAACTGATGGGTGGAAAAATATGGCTAAAAAGTAAACTTCAAGAAGGTAGTACCTTTTATTTCACCACAACAGTCGGCAAAGTTGACCCCCCTCTACTCGCCACAAAGTTTTTACCCACTGATTTTTCGCAATTAAAAGTATTAGTTGTTGATGACATCCCCCTTGCGCGAACCGTGCTAACCTCGGCCCTAGCAGAATGTGGAATTCAAGCAAAACAAACCGGCAATGGCGAACATGCCATTGCCTTAGTTAGTGAAGCACAAGCAAAAAACCAACCATACGACTTAGTTTTTATGGATTGGCGTATGCCAGAAATGGACGGAATTGAAGCCAGTAAAAGAATAAGCCAATTACCATCAGGAACGATGTTAAAACCCTTACCACAAGTTTTAATGGTCTCAGCTTACGACAAAGATTCTGCAAGACATGCTGCGCTGACTGAACAAGTGCCTATTGCTCAGTTTATTGAAAAACCTGTCAATAAAACGACCTTAATAGCGACATTGCAAAATACGCTATTGATGCATGCACCACAAAGAAGTATTGAAGAAAATAAGACGATACCACAAACAAAAATCCCTAATTTTTCCAACTCCCATATTTTATTAGTTGAAGATAATGAGATGAACTTATTAGTGGCCAAAACCTTCCTTGCTGATACAGGTGTTCAGTTAGATATTGCTCATAATGGCCTACAGGCAATTGATAAAATTCAGCAAAATAATTACGACTTGGTGCTTATGGATATACAAATGCCAGAAATGGATGGTTTAACCGCCTGTCAAAAAATTAGAACTGATCTACAATTAACCAAGCTACCTATAATTGCGATGACAGCACACGCTATGGCAAAAGATATCGAGACTAGTAAAAATGTAGGTATGAATGAACACATAATTAAGCCGATAAATCCGGATGATTTATTTGCATTGCTAAGTCGGTTTTTACCGGCTGTAGATTTTAGCTGAAATACCTAAAAATATTTAGCTAGAAACATGGAAGAATACAATACACGGAGAATAAACATGGACAGTAATATAAAACTCGTATCTCTTTTAAAGGGGGTTTTAAACGCTACTCCCGATATTATTTTTGCTAAAGACACTTCTTTTACTTATATATCTTGTAATAATGCCTTTGCTAAACTAATAGGACAACCTATAGAGCAAATTATTGGCTCTAAAGATGAAGAGTTATTCGATGACGAAAACATAGTTCAATGGTTTCGTGAGGCGGATAAAAAAATTCTCGCAACACAAGACATCGTTCGCCTAGAAGAGTGGGTTACTTACCCGGATGGTAAAAAAGTACTACTCGACACCTTAAAATCACCTTTTTATGACGAAAGTGGCAAGCTTATCGGCTTATTGGGTGTATGCCGTGATGTTACAGAACGAGCTGAAGCTGAAAATCTACTAAAAGCTGCGAAAGAAAAAGCAGAAAAAGCTACCGCCGCGAAATCAGATTTTCTCGCCAAAATGAGCCACGAAATTCGCACGCCAATGAATGCCGTCATCGGCTTAAGCCGCTTAACCTTAAAAACCCATCTTAATTGTGAACAAACAGACTACGTAGAAAAAATTCTCAGTGCCGGTGAAGCACTATTAGGCTTGATAAATGACATTCTCGATTTTTCTAAAATAGAAGCAGGTAAACTTTCTATTGAAAAAACGCTATTTGATCTTGACGATATTATGGCAAAAACCATAAATATTAGTGCGATGAACGCGCATTCCAAAGGTCTTGAGCTGATCACTAATATCAGTAACTCTATCCCTCATAGCTTAGTAGGAGACCCCTTACGCTTACAACAAATATTAATTAACTTAGTGAACAATGCAATTAAGTTCACTGATAAAGGCACTGTCTGTATCGAAGTAGCAGCCTCCGAAGAAACAAAAGACGATATATTATTACAGTTTACGATTACAGATACCGGCATTGGTATGTGTGAACTGCAACAAGAAGAACTTTTTCAATCATTTTCGCAAGCTGACGATAGTATGACTCGAAAGTATGGAGGCACCGGCTTAGGCCTTGCTATTTCAAAACAGTTAACCCAGCTCATGGGCGGCGAAATCAATATAAAAAGTAAGCAAGGCGCGGGGTCTACTTTTTCTTTTACTGTACTTTTAGGTAAATCAAAACAAGGTGTAAATAAACCGACTATCAGCGCAGATGATTTTAACACCTTAAAAGTATTAGTCGTTGATGATGCTGAAATTGCTCGAGTGGTTTTAGTTGAGCTACTTTCCCAATGGGGCTTAACCGTTGAGCAATGCGATAATGGCTTTGAAGCGATCGATAAAATTCAAACGGCTCAGTACACAGATCAAGCTTTTGATATTATTTTTATGGATTGGCGTATGCCAGAAATTGATGGTATCGAAACATCCAAAAAAATAATGGAATTACCGTTAAAAACGTCACCACAAATATTAATGGTCTCCGCATTTGATCATGACTTGGCCAGAGAAAGTGCCGAACAATCAAACGTTATTATCCATCAATATTTAGAGAAACCCGTAAATAAATCTACCTTATCAACCGCAATTCGTAATGTGCTACTTGATAGACCTGATAAAATGTTACCTTCTAAGTGGCAAGACGAAGTTATTCCTGATTTCTCCCGTGCCAAAATTCTTCTTGTTGATGACAACGCTATTAATCGCCAAGTTGCACTAGGTTTCTTAAAAGACACACGTGCACAAGTTGATGTCGCTGAAAACGGCGTGATTGCCTTAGAAAAGGTACAACTGAATAACTATGACTTAGTGCTTATGGATATTCAAATGCCTGAAATGGATGGCTTGACCGCAACAAAAATCATCAAAAATGAGCTCAAATTAGCCACACTACCCATTATTGCGATGACAGCACAGGCAATGGCCGAAGATGTTTTAAAAAGCCAACAAGCGGGCATGTGTGATCACTTAAGTAAGCCAATATCTCCTGAACAACTATACCAGTGCATAATAAAGCATCTAGTTTATTCCTCTGTAGGTCGTCAAAATTTGACTGATAAAAATCAGACCTTGTGCCACTATCAACCGAAAAAAGATGATGATAAAGTCATTGCTCAGCTAGAAGAAATTCAAATGTTAACCCCTGCACAAGCGTTAAAGAAGATGGGAGGTCGTACAAAATTATATCTCAGTTTAGTGAGGGATTTTTATAAGAGCCAAGGACAAACAGTTGCTAACTTAAGCACCATTAACGAAAAAACTGATTTGGATTTACTTTATCGAACGATTCACACGTTAAAGTCAAACGCCGCTTATATTGGTGCTTATGAGTTGGTAAGGCTTTGCAATGCTTTTGAGTTATCACTAGAGAAAAACGCCTACCCATCTTCAATATTGGCTGCTATCGTTCAGTCATTAACCATTTTATTACAGCAACTTAGTACTGTTTTCAACCAAGTTACCAAGCAAGAAAAAACGGTTCATTTCAGCAAAGTAGCATTCTGTGAAATGTTAACCGCAATATTGCCTAAATTACACCATGCAGATTTTTCTGCTGAGGAATTACTGCCTGATTTGCAATTACTGGTAACCAATAGCCAATACTGCCAACAAGTATCAAAACTTTCAGATTTTGTTAATGATGTGGAATACGTTCAAGCCGTTGAAATAGTTGAAAAATTATTAGAGGATGTTGCTTTATAAATTTAGAGTCATGACCGTTGACGTGCAAGGATGCACTAATGCCTTGAAAGGTAGGATGTCTGAGAAAGGCCACCCTCGGCTCGGGCATCCATGCTTCGCTCTATCTTCTGCATCCATGCAGTCGTGAACATTCGTCACTCCTTGCCATCCATGGCACCGTGACATACCGTTCATCCTGAACATAAAAAGCCAAAACACATGACATGTTTTGGCTTTTTAATATTACTTCGTCATCTCAATCGTTGGACGATCTAGATGACGATAAAATACAAATCTACAATACTTTAGCGATTGACTGCGCTAAGTAATCAACATTTTGATTGGCAATACCAGCAATACTCATACGGCTTGAACCCACCATATAAATACTATATTCATCTTGCAATTGTTTTACTTGCTCTGGGGTAATACCTAAAAACGAGAACATCCCCATTTGACGAGTAATGAAACTGAAATCACGGGTCACGCCATTTTCTACTAATTTATTAACTAACAATTGACGATTGCCGTTAATGCGATCACGCATTACTTTTAATTCAGCGTGCCATTGAGTACGTAATTCGTCAGAACTTAAAATTGTTTCAACTAATGCCGCACCATGTGCTGGTGGCATAGAATAAATAACACGAATAACATAAAGTAATACTGACTGAGCAACATCAACTGCCGCAGATGTTTCACCAATAATAGTACAGCCACCAATACGTTCACGGTATAAGCCAAAGTTCTTCGAACATGAACTACACACGATCATTTCTTTGACGTTTTCAGCCATTAAACGTAGACCATAAGCATCTTCGTCTAAGCCAACACCAAAACCTTGGTAAGCCATATCAACAAGAGGTAAGAAGCCAACATCTTTTGCAACTTCAACAACTTGTTGCCATTGCTCATTACTTAAATCCATACCACTTGGGTTATGACAACAAGCGTGTAATAACACAGCGTCATCACTGCTTACTTCTTTAAGCGCCGCTAACATACCATCGAAATTAAGCGTTTTATTTTCATGGTCGTAATACGGATACGTTTTAACGGTTAAACCCGCCGCTTCAAATAAACCTGTATGGTTTGCCCATGTTGGATCACTTACCCAAATAGTTGCACCAGATTTACACGATTTAATAAACTCTGCAGCAACACGTAATGCGCCAGTACCACCAGGAGTTGATACCGTACGGGCACGGTTTTCAATTAATACTTTATGATGACCAAAAATTAACTTGCTCATTTCGTCATTAAATACAGGAGAGCCCGTAGGACCAATATAAACTTTGGTATCTTCGTGATCGTTACGATATTTTTCTGCCGCTTTCACACAATCTAAAATTGCCGTGTGACCCGCTTCATTTTTATAAACACCAACACCCAAATCGATTTTCTGTGGGTTTGTGTCTTCACGATATTTAGCCAATAAGCCTAAAATAGGATCGGCAGGCAAAGCCTTTAAGCTACCAAACATGTCTACGGTTACCTTATTCAATAACGGGGTTTGTCTTATTTAACGACTTCGCTAATATAAGAGGATTAACCCCTATGTTTAAAGCGCAAGCATAGCCCCTCTAACGTTAAAATTAAAGCACTTAGGCCAAAAAATTACCGGAAGTAATAGCACAAAAGGGACTAACAAATAACAAGAGGTGTTTTGATGTTTCTAATGAAAACTATCGCAACGAATTCTATACAGAGTTCGCTACGATAAAAAGAGAGATAAGATCTTAGAAATTATTAGTAACTGCGGCGATAAAGCCAATAACACCACCAAATACGCCGCCCCACACCACTAGCCAACCTAAGTGTTTGCGGATCATTGCTTGGATAATTTCCTTTACAAGTTGTGGCGTTAATTCACTTAATCTTTGATCAATAATTTCGCTTACTTTTTCCCTCATACCTGCGATCACAGTCGGTTGCTCTAATTCATCTTTAAGAATATTAGCAAACTCGTCACTTTGTGAAATTTTGCCTACGGTCGTTTTCATTTTTTCGATAAAAGGCTCGCGTAATGGCTGTAATGCTTCACTACCACCAACCATAGCTAACATAGCACCAAATGATGATTTTTCGATCACGTCAATTAAGTCATCAAAAGCGGGGTTTAAGTCTATTTTTTCTATCACGGGTGCTAAGTCTAAAGATACCGCAGCACCTGAACTACCAGATAAAAATCGATCAATATTTTCTTCAGTAAAAAATTGCTCCATCATCAATTCTTTAATCGCGATTTTAAAATCTTCAAAACGTGCAGGGATGACACCTGAACCATATAATAATGGCACTTTTTCGAAAAGCATATGTACCGCAATCCAATTAGTAAAAGCACCCGACAAAGCAAACAAGCCGATGGTAAAAGCTAATGTTTGCCCTAAAAAATAACCTGCCAATGTTACAAGTAAGGCAATAAGGTTGGTAATAAGGCTTTTGTTCACTGAGCACTCCAAATATTCAACTGCAAGTTTTATCGCGCTATGTTAACAACTGCATGGTTTTGCGCCAAGTATTTTGCTGTATAGTAAGCGGTAAATAAATAATAAAAATAAAGGATACACCATGAAACTTAAGATTATTCTGGCTATCAGCACATTACTAGCTGGCTTTACCGCTTCAGCAGAAAGCACACCGATTGACAACGAGTGGCGCGCTTTAGATGCGAATAAAACAGTATTACTTACCCTACCCCACGGCGAAGTAGTGATTGAGCTAGCACCGCAATTCTCTCCTAAGCATGTTGAACAGTTTATAAAACTTACGAAATCTGGTCATTACGATGGCAACAAATTTTATCGCGTAATAGACGGTTTTGTTGCACAAGGCGGTCCAGAAGATGGCAGCCGCAAAGACAAATTAGTACCATTGTTAAAAATGGAAGGAGACTTTTCTACCGATGAACATTGGCAGTTCACTAAAATTCAAGAGAATGACCTATTTGCCGAACAAACCGGTTTTAAAGATGGCTTTGCTTTAGCCCAAAATCCTAGTGAGAAAAAAGCTTGGCTAACACATTGCCCAGGTGTTATTGCCATGGCTAGGGGCAACGAACCTGATTCAGCTTCAAGCCATTTTTATATTGTGAACGGTCAAGCAACACGCTACTTAGATCGAATCATGACAGTATTTGGCCGTGTGGTTTATGGGATGAACAACGTACAAGCGATTACCAGAACATCTGTTATCGAAGGTGATACACCTGTCGCTAAAAAAGATTATACACCTATGATCAGCATGCGAATGATGAGCGATGTACCGAAAAACCAACAAATAAACCTTGAAGTTAAGAACACAGAACATCCAAAATTTAGCGAAATGATAACGAAACGTAAAAAACGTGAAAATGCTTTTTTCTACAAAAAACCACCACCAGTATTAGATATTTGCCAAACTCCGGTTCTAAGCCGTATAGTTAAATAAAGCTGCGTAACCTCTATTGTCATTATTGTTTAAGACCTTAGAATAAAAATAAACGTGTATAAGAAATAAATACACGTTTATTACATTCTTAAACTATCAAAAAACGCTTCCCAACTTTCTATTTTCCGACTGTTCGCCCACTTAATTCACCGAACACCCACTGTTCGACCGCACCACAAAACAAACAATATCCTTAAAAATCAAATCATTAGTTATTGGCACTATTCCTGCTTTAAAACACTTAATTACAATTCAGTTACGTTGAGTTTCATCTTCAATAGATAAACAGCTCAGCACAGGAAGCAGATATGTTTAGAGGCACCTCAGGGCAAGACGTCCAAATAGAGCAAAGTGGCGTTAAAAAATCACTCGTAATTAAAGGATTAATGGCGTTAGTCATTATTGTTGCCTTTATTATTTTCGTGCTACCAAAGTTTAACAGTATGTTTTCTTCAGATTTAACCGTTGCAAAAGAGCGCTTACGTTTCGCAACCGTGCAGCAAGGCAACTTACAACGTGATATTGGTGTGCAAGGTAAAGTGGTTGCAGCCAATAGCCCTACTCTTTATGCCACCGCCCCAGGTATTGTTAGTTTATTCATTAAGGCGGGTGACCAAGTAAAACAGGGACAAATACTTGCTGAGGTAAATAGTCCACAGTTAAAAAACCGTTATGAACAAGAGTTAGCGACTCTAGAGCAGCTTGAACTAGCCGTTGGTCGTCATAAAATCGAAATAAAAAGCACGCAATTAAATACTCAACAAGTTATTGAGATGTCTGCGGTAAATTTAGAAGCGGCCGCAGTAAATAAAGACCGTGCTGATACCAGCATTAAAAGCTCGCTGATTAGCAAAAAAGAACATGAAGAAAAATTAGCTGAATTTAAGCGCGCTTCATTATCTCACCAACATGCTAAGCAGAATTTCGATTTACAAAAAGAAAGTATGGAATTTGAACTTAAAAGCAAAAAATCACAATTGGGCAGACAGCAGTTTGTAGTTGACGACTTAAAGCGTCAAGTCAGTGAATTGGTACTTATGGCTCCAACCGACGGTATTATTGGTAGCGTCAATATTCGCGAAAAAGACAGCGTTCCTGCAAACACCTCATTAATTACTGTTATTGATTTAAGTGCCTTTGAAGTTGAAGTAAACATTCCAGAAAGCTTTGCTGATGATTTAGGGGTTGGCCTTGCCAGTGAAATTAGCTTCAACGGTGAAACTCATCAAGGTCAGATTGTTGCGATTTCACCAGAAGTAACTAACGGACAAGTGGTCGGTCGTTTACGTTTCAATGACGATGTTGTTGCCAACCTCCGCCAAAATCAACGCGTAAGTGCTCGTATATTAATCGAGTCAAAAGAAAATATTTTAAAAATTCGTCGCGGTGCTTTTGTTGAAAGTGGTGGCGGACGCATTGTTTATATCGTTAATAACGATAACGCTACCCGAAAAAAAGTAACACTGGGTGCGCGTAGCATTGGAGAAATTGAAGTGGTATCGGGTTTAAAAGCCGGTGACAAAATCGTGATATCGAGCATTGATATCTTTAATAATCGTGATCAAATTTATCTGACCAATTAGGGGAAATACTATGTTAAGAATGGAAAATGTCAGCAAGATATACCGTACAGCATTAGTTGAAACACATGCACTACGCAACGTTAATTTACATATAAAAAGCGGTGAATTCGTTTCAGTAACAGGCCCTTCAGGCTCAGGTAAAACAACGTTTCTAAATTTAGCAGGCGCATTAGAAACATTCGAAGAAGGTGATTACTTTCTCGACGGCCAAAATGTAAAAGGATTAAGTGATGATAGACTCTCTGAAATTAGAAATGAAAAAATCGGGTTTATTTTTCAAAGCTTTAATCTTTTGCCTGATTTACCCCTCTTTGACAATGTTGATGTTCCATTACGCTATCGGGGTATGAGTGCCAAAGAACGTAAAGAACGTATAGAGCATGCACTTGAAACAGTTGGTCTAGCTTCAAGAATGAAGCACTTGCCAACTCAATTATCGGGTGGCCAACAACAACGTGTAGCTATTGCCCGTGCGATTGCTGGTAGCCCCAAGTTTTTATTAGCCGATGAACCGACCGGTAACTTAGATTCATTAATGGCGCAACAAGTAATGGAACTGCTTGAAGATATCAACAGCAAAGGTACCACTATAATTATGGTAACGCATGACGACCAATTAGCGCGTCGCGCGCATCGTAATATTCAAATATTTGATGGCCAAGTTAGCGATATTGAAAAAGCCGTTGCTAAAGACGTAATGCGCAGCGCATAGGAGCTAAACATGTTTAACTATAATTTACAGCTTGCGTTAAAAAGCCTGAGGGACAAACCTTCATTGACTTTCTTAACCATTTTAACCATTGCCATTGGTTTAGGTTTTTATACAACAGTTAAAACCATGAGCTACCAAGGTGGACAAGTCCCCTTAGCACATAAAAGTGAAAATATCTTTTTAGTGCAAATGGATAACCGTGAAATTACCGCTGAAGAAGTCACTCATCAATCACGCTTGGTCGATACCACTTATAAAGATACCCTCAATTTAATCGCGATGGACTTACCCGGCGTTAAGCAAACCTTTAACTGGTCTACTTACGGTATTTTAAATGTTGATGATGAAAACATTAACCCACTGAGAACTTTTGCCGCAGTAACTAGTAGTGACTTCTTTACCATGTTTGAGCCGCCATTTCTTTTTGGTAATGGCTGGGATAAAGTCATAGAAAACAGTGGTGAAGGCGTTATTGTTATTAGTAAATTAATGAATGATCAGCTTTTCGGTGGTAAAAATAGTGTCGGTGAAAATGTCCGCATTGGTACCCATACACTTAAAATAATTGGTGTTTTAGATACTTGGCATTTAGCCCGTAAGTTCTATGATCGTAGTTTTAACACAGCTCGTCCGGATAACTTTTTTATTCCTTATACCTTCGCTATGGAAAATGATTTACCACGTCGTGCTGGCTTTGATTGTTGGGCAGGTAATGCTGATATTTCAAGAAGTTTCCGTACTGAAAATACTGAACGTTTAATTAACTCAGAATGTGCGTGGGTTACTTTTTGGGCTGAAATTCCAGATGAACAGCTTGAAAATTATAACCAGCAACTGAACAATTATATTGAGGGACAAAAAGCGTTAGGTCGCTTTCCGCGTGAAATTTTAACGTATCTGACCAATCTTAACGATCAATTTACCTATATCAATGGTCGCAATGATTTCATGAATGTATTTTCGATATTATCAACATTGTTTTTTGCGGTCTGCCTGTTAAATGCCGTCGGTATTATACTCGCCAAGTTTATGCGTAGAACCAAAGAAGTAAGCTTACGCAGAGCGTTAGGGGCGAAAAAGAAGACCATTATTGCTCAGCATGTTATTGAAGTGGTTATTATAGGTTTCTTGGGTGGCTTATTAGGTATTGTCGTCGCATATTACGGTCTACAGGGCATGATGAACATCCAAGTTTATGCGTCTGATTATACTCGTAGGGTTGAAGATTATGAGCCACTTTATGCCTTAGATTTTACTATGATAACCAACGCATTTCTTACTGGTATATTTTGTACGCTTGTCACCAGTATTTACCCGATTTGGCGTCTTTGTAATACACCGCCAGCTAGCCAATTAAAGTCACAATAAGGAGAAAAACATGGACATTAAGCCAATTTTTCTTAGCTTAAAACAAAATAAATTTTTAACGATATTAATGGTTATTCAAATAGCTTTTACCATGGGAGTATTAAGCAGCTCGGTGCTAGTTGCCACTGAAACCTTAAGAGAATGGGGTATGCCGTCAGGTATTCCTCATGAAGACATTATCCGTATTAGCCCTGAATTTTTTGATGAAACACAAGATGTGGGTCAAGCCTTAGTAAAAGACATTGAACGGGTAAAAAGTATGGCTAATGTCATCAATATCGCCCCTTCAAATGCGGTACCTTTTACCGCAGAGAATATGATTAACGTTTACTTAGCAACAGCTGAAGATGCGCAAGAATATAAAACCGTTGTTTTTCATTCTGATGAGAATATTTTTGATGTTTTACAGTTATCACTTATTGAAGGACGATTACTAAACGCCACTGATGTGATTAGAGGCGAAAGCAGTGCAACCCCAGAAAATGCCTCACAGGTAATGATCAGTCAAGACATGGCCACCGCACTCTTCGCTGACCAACCAGCTTTAGGAAAAACAATTTGGTTAGCAAAAAACGCCGATCCTGTGCAAGTTGTGGGTATTTATAGTAACTTTATGGTTGGAGAGCGCCTTAATGGCCGTGGTAAGTCTTACCAGTCGATTATAAGACCACAAGTAAAGTGGAGCCAAAATCAGCAACCTCATTATTTGATTCGTGTTGACTCCGGTAAAGGCACTGGAATGATGGAAGATATTATTGATGTTTTCTACCAAGAACGTGGGCGTTATATTAATAACAGTGAATTATTAAAACGTACCCAAAAACGTATGTATGACGGCCGCGGAAGTCGTGCGTTAACTATGCTGGTAATTAGTGTGGTATTACTTATCATTACCGGTTTAGGTATGACAGGTTTGACCGCATTTCAAGTGACTCAAAAACGCAAGCAAATAGGAACACGTCGAGCATTAGGTGCGAAGAAAAGTGATATTATGCGTTACTTTTTAACTGAGAACAGCATCATTACCTTAATAGGTTTATCGATAGGTGTGTTGGTTACCCTGATGATTACTTTTGAATTATCTGAACAAGCGAGCCAAAACTTCATGAACCTTAGTGTGTTATTGTTAACAGGCTTAGTTATGTGGGTAGTTAATATTTTAGCCGTATGGTTTCCAGCCAAGCGTGCCGCGAATATTGCACCCGCTATAGTGACTCGTAGCGCATAACAACGGCACTAAAATAAGCTTAATAGCCATTAAATAAGACTTCCTTGGCTATTAAGTTCATCGTTTAGTTAATCATATTTAAGGACACATAGTTCCAATGAAAGCTCGAATTCTCGTTATTGATGACAACCCAGATATCGCTCATGCTTTAAAAATATTATTTATGATTAATAATATTGATTGTGCGCACCAATTGACACCTGAGCTTGGCTTAGCGGCTTTATCTGAACATCATTACGATCTCGTTATTCAAGATATGAACTTCACCAAAGACACGACATCAGGCGAAGAAGGTATAGAGTTATTTAATAAGATTCGTCTGCATTTTGATGATTTACCGATAATTTTGATGACCGCATGGACCCATTTAGAAACAGCAATAGAATTAGTAAAGTCAGGCGCTAGTGATTACATAGGTAAACCTTGGGATGACGACAAATTAATTATTACCGTGAACAATCTTCTTGAACTTGGCGAACTACAACAAGCTCAAAGAAGTTCCGCGATAAAACACAATAAAAAACGCCAAGTATTAGCCGAAAAATATGACTTGTGTGGCTTACGCTTTCAAAGTGAAGCGATGTTCGATTTATTGCAAATAACCACTCAAGTTGCTCACGCTGATGTTTCTGTGTTTATTACCGGCCCAAACGGTGCAGGTAAAGAGAAAATAGCCGAAATAGTACAAGCCAACTCAAGTTGTAAAGAAGGCCCTTTCATTAAAGTAAATGTTGGCGCTTTATCACAAGACTTAATGGCCGCCGAATTATTTGGCGCAGAAGCGGGCTCTTATACAGGTATCACTAAACGACGCATTGGTCGCTTTGAATTGGCCGACAAAGGCACGTTATTTCTTGATGAAATTGGTAACTTATCCCTTGATGGCCAAGCAAAATTATTACGGGTATTAGAAACTGGAGAATTTGAGCGTATTGGCGGCAGTGAAACATTAAAAGTAAAAGTGCGTATTATTAGTGCAACCAATGCTGATATTAAAGGTGCTATTGCAAGCGGTGACTTCCGTGAAGATTTATACTATCGACTCAATGTCATTGAATTGCCTTTAAAATCACTAACTCAACGAAAGTCCGACATTTTACCTTTAGCTGAATTCTTTTTAGGTGATGAATTTAAACTCACGGAAATGGCCTCTCAAATCCTAAAGCATTATGCTTGGCCTGGTAATATTAGAGAACTAAAGAATGTGATGCAAAGAGCTTCACTTTTATCAGCAAATAAATTGATTGATAGTGATGTGCTCGGTTTAGAAGTAGAGTTACCTCAATCATTGTTATCAACGAATAATGAAGAAGTGACTGAAAATGACATTAAAAACGCGATTAATCATGCCAGTGGTGTTATTTCTGAAGCTGCTAAACAGCTTGGCCTTAGTCGTTCAGCCCTTTATCGTCGTATGAAAAAGTTTGAGATTTCCGCTTAATGGCAAAAAAATCTGTTTTTAACCGTTTATACATCAGTGTATGCACGCTCATTTTACTCTATGGTTTATTGTTAACGAACCTGTTCACACAGAGTCACTTTTTTGCAATTGGACCTATAATTTTAACGACGGTTACTTTTTTATTGCTCGCTGGTATTTTTAGTTGGCAACTTGCCCCACTAAAAAAAGCATTGGCTGCGATTGAAAACGGCGTGAGTGCCTTTAATGATAATGACTTTAGCTTAACGATTCATAATCAGCACTTTATAGAAATTGAGCAGTTAGTACTTATTTATAACGAACTTGCCAGTACCTTACGTGATGAGCGTATGGATATTTTTCAACGAGAACTCTTACTTGATACCGTGATTCAAAGCACACCTGTCGCCTTAATCCTGACCAATAAAAATGGCAGTATTGTTTATAGTAATATTGCTGCAAAGCAATTGTTAAAACAAAATAAAAAAATGGAAGGTGCTAATTTTAATCAACTTCAGACAAATTTATCGTCCGTTCTTCAGCAAGCAACATTGGCAAAAAAAACCGGTTTAATTAACGATACCGAAAATGACAAAGCCGTTGTTTATAATATTGATTGTCGCCAGTTTATGCTTAATGGCCGAGAGCATCTGTTATATTTATATAAGAATATGACCAATGAAATCTCCCGTAAAGAAAGTGAGATGTGGAAACAAGTCATTCGTTTGATTAGCCATGAACTAAATAATTCGCTCGCCCCTATTTCATCATTAACACGCTCCGCGCAAAAAATAATTAAACAACCTGAACATATCCACATGCTTGATGAAGTATTAGAAACCATAGGTAATAGAGCGCATCATTTACATGATTTTATCAGCCAATATGCTACGTTTGCTCGTTTGCCCAAACCACAAATGAAGTCGGTGAATTTATCGCGATTTTTTAAACAAATTAAGACATTAACCGACATTGATTGTTCGCTTGATATCGTAAGAGAAAGTGCCAATTTTGATCCTGCTCAGATAGAGCAAGTGGTGATAAATTTAATTAAAAATGCCAAAGAATCAGGTTCAAAACTGTCAGAAGTTAGTTTGAGCTTAAAACAGCAAGCTAATATTTTAAGCTTTACCGTTAAAGACAGAGGAGCAGGGTTAACTGAAGTCCAGCATCGACAAGCATTATTACCTTTTTTTACCACCAAACAAACAGGTACAGGTATAGGTTTGGCATTGTGCAATGAAATAGTGAGTAACCATGATAGCCAATTACGTTTAGTTAACCGGACCAAAGGCGGTTTATCCGTAAGCTTTAGTTTGAATTTAAAAAGTTAAAAACATCATAATGAGTCACTTCAAATCATTTTGATGAATACATCTAAGCTAAAGTTTTAGTTAAAAAAAAGCTATAGGGGTCTTCTTCATAATCAGAGAATGGTGCACAGCTCACGAAACCAAAGCGCTTATAAAGTTTTTGTGCCGGAATAAATGCTGTTGCCGTTCCAGTTTCTAAGCTCATTTTTTTATAACCACGCGCTTTAGCTTCCACTAATAAATAGGCAAGCAAGTTAGCTGCTACACCTTTACGTAGATGCTGTCCAGAGGTTCGCATTGATTTAAGCTCAACATGATCTGGGCTCAACTCTTTAAGAGCACCACATCCCGCTAAGTCATTATTAAACCAGGCACTCCAAAAAGTAACGTCAGGAGCTTTTAACGCCGTTAAATCTAACGCATGCACACTTGTCTCTGGAGAGTGTCGCAACATATCTTGATGATGTACTTGCAGTAACTCAGCGATTTGTGCACTTTCAAGGTGATCAATTCTAATTTTCATTTGATTGTTTCTGTCTATTTATACCAAATTTTAATAACATCAAAAACACGTTCACCTTCAGGTGTTTGTACGACGACTTCGTCATCAACAATTTTACCAATTAGTGCCCGTGCCATGGGTGAATTTATACTTATTTCACCTTTTTTAACATCCCATTCATCTGGGCCAACAACGCGGTAAGTCACTTCGTTATCGTCTTCATTAACTAGGGTAACCCAAGCACCAAAAAACACTTTACCTTCTTGCTGGGCGTCATAATATACAATGGTTAAGTCTTCGGTACGTTTAACTAAGAATCGTACTCTGCGGTCTATTTCACGTAAACGCCTTTTACCATAAATGTATTCCGCATTCTCACTACGGTCTCCTTGCGCAGCCGCCTCTGAAACTGATTTAGTGATAAGCGGGCGCTCTTCTTTCCATAGATATTTCAGTTCTTTATCTAAGCGGTCCCACCCTTCACGGGTTATGTAATTACTTTTTTTCATATTTTTAAACACGGATAAGCAGATCATTTATTGTCAAAGGATAACACTGAACTGCCTACCAAAGATGACCCTGGTGAAAATCAGTTTTACTTACGGGTAAAACGATAAATAAAGAACATTAAAAACCATCCTGAAATAAATGACATCATGCCAAGTAACGCAATAACATCATTTGATTTAGGGTATATCCTATTAAAATGCTTTTTAGGACTATCTAATTTAAAAAAGCGTATTTGTTTACCATAATATTCAACAAAACTTTCTCCTCGATACCAACTCTCTTTTAATTGCACTTCGTTTAACCGTTTACGATTTTCCTTAATACGAATATCAAGTTCATCATTATTTTCATTAATAATAGCAATACGATAGCTCTGATATCTTTGAAGAGGCTCTCCTACCTCAATAAAGCCGGGAGAATTATATTCATAGAGGTTGTTAGAAATAAAAATACCGCGGGTACCTATGAAATATAAGGCAATACCAAAAACAATTAACAAGACTCCTTGTAAGTACCACTTTTTAATTTTCTCTTCTTTTAACCGGCTTTTCTCTGCTGCTTGAACCGCTATTTCTGGAATATGTGTCAGCTGTTCCTGTACATAACTGACGTCCAAACTTTCTATTAACACCATGCCAGTTAAATCAAACGCGTTCGATATTTTTTCAATCACTTCAAAAGAAGGCGTACCTTTTTCATTTTCAAGTTTTGATAAATACGATTGCTCTATTTGTGCTTTTTCCGCTAATTCAGGTTGAGTTAACCCTGCATCATTACGTAATTGTTTTATTTTTCGCCAAGTTTCATGTTTGTTTCCTTTCATCCGTTTTAAGTAAACATTCACCTAAGTAGTGAATTACATAGCGAATTCTTCGCTATCATATCAGGAATAGAAAAATGAATATGAAAACATATTGAAGAATATGACGAATATTATTGCCTTATTGTGAAATTCTCATGCGTTCAAGCTGAACATAAAAAAGCCTTAACGTTAACCGTTAAGGCTTTGTATCAATTACTCGTTTATAGCGAAGTGATATTAGATTTTGTAATCAAATACTTCATAACCTAATGCTTCAAGTTGTGGCTTTAATGTTTTAGCATCACCGACTACAACCATAACCATTTCAGCTAAGTTTAAGTGTTTAGCTGCTAGGTCATTGATTTCTTCAACCGTAATACTCTCAACAATTTCAGCACGTTCTTTAACAAAACTTGTCGTTAAATCATGTTCTAAAATCTGTGCTAAGAAACCTAGTTTTGCGCGAGGTGTTTCATATTTTAACGCATCTTTCTGGTTAATAGAGTTACGCATAAAGCTTAATTCTTCTGCGGTAATTCCTTTCTCACGGTAACCATTGATTTCGTTTACAAACTCAACAATAGACTTATCAGTTGCATCGGCACGAACTTCAGCAGAAGCAGTATAATATCCAGAGAATTTATCAGCATTAAAGCCTGAACGTGCTCCATAGGTATAACCTTTATCTTCACGAAGGTTTAAGTTAATACGACTATTAAAAGCGCCACCTAACGGGAAGTTCATTAAGTACGATTTGTAGTACTCACCGGTAATATCTTGAGTGATAGAACGTTTACCAATGCGAATGGCCGATTGTGCTGCGCCATCTTTATTAACTAAATAAATAACGCCTGCTTTTGTATCAGGTGTCGCAAGTGACAACTCTAAGCTTTTTCCTTTACCTTTCCATGCAGAAAAAACCTTAAGCGATTTCACTAGCGTTTGTTCTTTAAGGTCTGATACCACAATTAACTGGCTGTTAGCTGGCTTAACTTGCTGTTCATAGAATGCTTTAACATCAGCTAAAGTAATATTGTTTAAGCTTTGCTCTGTACCTTGGCTTGAAATAGCGGCAATGTTATCAGCTTGCAATAATTGACGATAAGCGGTTGATGCTAAATAACCGGCATCTTTCTTACTGTTAATTGCACCTTGAATAGCATTACTTTTATTACGAGCAAATTCTGATTCGACAAATGCTGGCTTCATTAGTTTTTCATTAACGAGTGCCATGGTTGCATCAAGATTTTTTGTTAACGTACTTACATTAATATTTAAGTATTGAGTACCTGCATAGATAGATATTGAACTACCTAACTTTTGTAGCTCATTGCTCATATCTTCAGCGCTACGCTCAGTTGTTGACTCGTTTAAAATACTCGCTAAAAGAGAAACAACGCCTGCTTTTTCTTTATCAGAATAGTAATGACCTGCAGGGATTTTCAATAACAAAGATGTAGTAGGAGTTTCGATACTTTGTGTACCTAGAACTTTAATACCGTTAGCTAAAGTTTCTTGCCACATTTGTGGCACAGCTACGGCTTTATTGGCACCTGCTGTTGGAATTTTACTACGGTCAAAATTATCAACCGCTTTGCGAACCGTTAAACTTTCAGCTGAAGTTTTTGATGCTTCGCCTTGGCTACGTGGTGCTGGTGTAAAGTTGTCTTTAGCTGCAATTAAATCAAGCTTGCCCTTAGGTACTATGCTCATGATCACACCATGCTGATCTTTAATATACTTTTTAAAGACACGCATAACATCTGCTTTAGTTACGTTTGCATAACGAGCAATATCTTTTTCAATGTAGTTTGGGTTGCCTTTAAAAGTCTGGTTAGCAGCAAGCTGACTCACTTTACCTGAAACACTTTGCAAACCAAAAATAAAGCCTGCTTCCATACTTGCTTTAACTTTCGCTAAATCATCGTCTTGAACGCCACGCTCTTCAAATTCAACTAAACTGTCGCGAATAACTTTTTCAATATCGCCTAACGTTTTGCCTGAAGCGGGGTGCGGTAAAGCTAATAAAGTAAATGTACAAGCTAACTCTGCACAAGGATGACCTACTGAAGCTTGAACAGCTAATTGATTTTTCACTAAGTTTTTATAAAGAAGTGATGTTTTTCCACCACCTAAAATACTTGATAAAACGTCAAGTGGAGCTTCGTCTGCATGACGAACAGATACCGTTGGGTAAGACATATAAACCAATGGTAAATGAACATTGTCTTCCATTGAAATATAACGATCTTCTTCAAGTGCAAACGTTGGTTTCTCTGGCATAGCGATTTCTGGACCACGAGGAATTGAACCAAAGTATTGTTCAACAAGGGCTAACGTCGCAGCAACATTGATATCACCACCGATAGTTAACGTAGCATTGTTTGGACCATACCATTTTAAGAAAAAGGCTTTTAGGTCGTTAACATTTACACGATTTAAATCGTCCATAAAACCAATAACTGGCCATGAATACGGGTGACCTGCTGGATATAACGCTTCTGATACACGCTCATTTAATTGGCCATAAGGACGGTTATCAACACGTTGTCCACGTTCATTTTTTACTGTTTCACGTTGTACTTCAAATTTTTCTTGCGTTACAGCATCAACTAAAAAGCCCATACGGTCGGCTTCTAGCCATAACATTTTTTCTAATTGATTAACTGGAACTGTTTGAAAGTAATTAGTACGGTCGCTGTTTGTTGTACCATTCATGGTACCACCAGCTTCTGTTACTAATTTAAAGTGCTGCTCATCGGCAACGTTTTCAGAACCTTGAAACATCATATGTTCGAAAAAGTGAGCAAAACCTGATTTTCCAAGCTCTTCACGGCCAGAGCCCACATGATAAGTCATATCAACATGAACCAAAGGATCTGAAGCGTCTTCATGAAGAATAACGGTTAAGCCATTGCTTAAGGTATATTTCTGATAAGGGATTACAGTTTTACCTGCCTCTGCCTTTACCTGCTCAACAAAACTAACGCCTGTTGGCAATGTAACTTCAACCGTAGTGGTTGCTGGGGTCGTTTGTTCACATGCTGCTAAACAAGTTATTAGCAGTGGAATGCTCCATTTTTTCAATTTATGCTCCTAAGCGGAATTGATTATTTGTTATTATTAGCGAAATTACGCCAGTTTTAACTTTGTAATATATTATTAACATAATGGTTTTGCCAATGATTTCTCTTCTTCGACATATTTTGTTACCGTTTTAAACGGGATGAAATTTCAGCAAAAAAAAAGACAACATTATGTTGTCTTTTAAATAGGCAATAAAAACTAAACTACTCTTCTTCAGTTTGCTTTTTAGCATGTTCTTGTTGTTCTTCAGTTTCTGTTTTTACTGGCTCATGACCTTCGCCACCACAGCCTCCACAACATCCCATAGTATTCTCCAATTAATAATAATGAATAAATTATAACCAAGCTTTCATTTAGCTAAGTTGATCAAAATCATCACTTACAAAATTACTTTTAAAAAGGTCTGTTTTATCTGTATCGATTGTCAAGGACTTGTATTCACACAAAAGTGATATCATAATGATATCACTTAGCAAAATTATTTATGGAGAGTTATATGTTCATTGAAAAAGAGATCAAAGCCCCTAACGGTATTAAGTTCATATTTTTTCTATTACTCGCCCAAGTGGGTGCCATCGCATTTCTTATTAGTAATCTAGTAAATAGCAATCCAGCTTTCATTGTTATTGGTTTAATAGCCTCAATCGCTACTTTTGTCTGCTGGTTTGGTTTCTTTATGGTTAATCCCAAAGAGGCTCGGGTAATGCAGTTGTTTGGTAAGTACGCTGGTACAATACATGATTCAGGCCTACGTTGGGCTAATCCTTTCTACACAAGAATGCGAGTATCTTTACGTGTTCGTAATTTTGAAAGTAGTAAGCTTAAAGTAAATGATAAAAATGGTAACCCTATTGAAATTGCCGCGGTTATTGTTTGGGAAGTTTCAGATACCGCAGAAGCTGTTTTTCAAGTGGATGATTATGAAGACTTCGTTTCGATTCAGAGTGAATCCGCGCTAAGAAATTTAGCGACCAGCTATGCATATGATCACCACGAAGATGACGATATTTCATTACGCAGCGATCCAGCAATAATTTCAGCAGCCTTGAAAGATGAAGTACAAGAAAGATTAGAAAAAGCAGGCGTAACTGTTATTGAATCACGTATTAGTCATTTGGCGTATGCACCTGAAATCGCCAACGCTATGCTAAGACGTCAGCAAGCAATGGCTATTATTGCCGCCCGAAGGACCATAGTCGAAGGTGCTGTTGGTATGGTTGAAATGGCATTAACAAAATTAGAAGAACGCGACATTGTTGAGCTTGATGCAGAAAGAAAAGCGGCAATGGTCAGTAATTTACTTGTTGTGTTATGTAGTGACGAAGCGGCTCAGCCGGTTGTAAATACTGGTAGTCTTTATTAATAGTTAATTGTGCGAGAAATATCGTGGCTAAAAAAGCATATCCCTTGCGGATCAACGAGGAAATACTGTCGGCAATGCAACAGTGGTCTGATGATGAATTACGTAGTTTAAATGCACAAATTGAATATGTATTACGTGACGCATTACGAAAATCAGGCCGCAGCAAGCCTAAACCTATAGAGCCTATTATTGATCCTGAAAGCTAACACCAAATAGATTGTAATATTATTACATTATTTGTTTTCAATATATTTTAGGCAAAAAAATACCGATGACAAAGTCATCGGTTTATTAGCTATGAGGAAAGCTAGAATATACAAATTATTACAACAAGCGTTCGCTAGGAACAAAATTATCATAGAGTAGTCACTCTATTAATACAAGTCCACTTGGTAATTAAATTCCACAAATGTAATTAAATTTCACAAGGGCTATTAATCATCCTTCTAAATCCTAAGTTTCAGCTATACTAGAATAAGATGTAGCTGACGCGATGAATGTGAAAGATGAAATATTTTATTGGTACTTTTTTCCTACTTTATTTTTATAGTGCATATGCAATCGATACAATTCGTATTAGAGGCCCCCAATCAGAATTTGACGCTAGTCACAGTTACTTTATCGGCTTAATTAAGCTCGCTTATCAAAAGAATAATCAGGAAGTTAACCTAGTGTTCGCACCTTATATGCCACAAAAAAGAGCATTAAGTGAGTTAAAGGCAGAAAGGTTGATAGATATTTACTGGGCAGGTATGGATGCTGCACGGGCAAGTGAATTTAGTGTCGTAAATATTCCTTTAGTCAAAGGGCTATTAGGTTTTCGTGTATTTATTACCCATCAAGATAATTTAAACAAATTTAAAAAGATGTCGACATTATTTGACTTAAAAAAGGTAATTTTGTGTCAGGGAAGTCATTGGCCAGATACCGATATAATGCTTGCTGCAGGTCTTAATATATTACCGAATCCTATTTATGAGAACATGTTTGCTCAAACATATATTAAACGTTGTGATGCTTTCCCTAGGGGGATTAATGAAGCAATGTCAGAATATCAAGCCCGTAAAATTGTAATGCCTGAGCTAGCACTCTACCAAGATCTAATTCTACATTATCCATTCCCAATGTATTTTTTTACGTCGGCCAAAAATAGTCAGCTGGCAGACTTTATACAAACAGGGCTTGAGAAAGCTATAGATGACGGCAGTTTTGAACAATATATGAAATCTCATCCAACAACTAAGCACTTATTTCCAATAGAGACATGGACAAATGCTCGTTTCATTAAGTTAGAAAATCCTTTTTTGCCTGAAGGCCTTGATACCGAAAACCCAAGGTATTGGATTTCCGTAAATTAGCATCTACAGATAAGTATTTCTATAGATGCTTTTATTAAGCGGGTTTGTGAATATGAAATAAATGAAACTAACTAATGTGCTTGTTCCCAGTTATTCCCAATGCCGGCTTCTGCAATCAACGGCACTTTCAATTGCACTGCATTATTCATTATATCAACAAGCTTCGCCGTTGCTTCCTCAACAATATCTTCGTGGATTTCGAAGACCAATTCATCGTGCACTTGCATGGTCATTTGAATACGTGGGTCATCTTTAACTTGTAACCATTCATCTACCGCCAACATAGCTTTTTTAATGATGTCCGCTGCAGTTCCTTGCATAGGCGCATTAATAGCTGCGCGTTCTGCGCCTTTTCTACGCATCGCATTTTTAGCTTTTATATCCGGTAAATATAATCGACGTCCGAATAATGTTTCAACGAAGCCCTGTTCACTAGCTTGCTGACGTGTGTCTTCCATGTATGTCATAACATTTGGATAACGTTCGAAATACTTGTCCATATATTCTTGAGCACGGTGGCGTGGTACATCTAACTGTTTCGCTAAACCAAACGCTGACATGCCATAAATCAAACCAAAGTTTACCGCCTTCGCACTACGACGCTGATCGGTTGTTACTTCGTCTAAATCAACAGTAAATATTTCTGCAGCTGTCGCTTTATGAACATCACGCCCTTCTGAAAATGCAGAAACTAAACCTGGATCATCAGATAAATGTGCCATTATTCTTAATTCTATTTGTGAGTAATCAATGGCAACAATTTTGTGATTTTCAGGCGCAATGAACGCCAAACGAATTTTTCGTCCTTCTTCACTGCGAATTGGAATATTTTGTAAATTTGGATCGGTCGAAGATAAACGTCCGGTTGCCGCAATAGCTTGCTGATAAGACGTATGTACTCGTCCTGATTTACTCGCTAACAAAGGTAATTTGTCGGTATAGGTTGATTTAAGCTTACTTAACCCTCTATTTTCTAAAATGACTTTAGGTAAAGGGTAATCAAGCGCTAACTCTTGCAGAACTTCTTCAGCTGTTGAAGGAGCTCCTTTGGGTGTTTTCTTAATAACAGGAATTTTTAAGTCTTCAAACAATATTTTTTGTAATTGCTTAGGGGAAGAAAGATTAAACGTTTGGCCAGCAATATCATGTGCTTGAATTTCTAATTCCTGTAAACGCATACCGATAGAGTGACTTTGTTCATTTAATAAATCTGAATCTATTAACACCCCATGCTGTTCCATACGAGCAAGTACAGGTAATAATGGCATTTCAATCTCAGTAAATACTGATAATTGCTCTTTATTTTTATCTAACTTAGGAAAAATAGCCTGGTGCAAACGTAAGGTTATATCAGCATCTTCTGCTGCATAAGGTCCAGCCAGATCAATATCAATTTGATTAAACGTTAACTGCTTAGCACCTTTACCTGCAACATCTTCAAATTTAATGGTTTGATAACCCAAATACTTCATCGCTAAAGCATCCATATTATGACGCGTCGCGACACTATTTAAGCAATAAGATTCGATCATGGTATCGAAAGTGATACCTTTTATTTCAATATCATAGTGAGATAGTACGTTTGCATCATACTTTAAATTTTGCCCCACCTTTGCTTGTTTTTCATCTTCAAGTAGTGGTTTTAATTGTGCTAATACCCAATCACGATCTAATTGTTGTGGTGCTCCTTCATAGTCATGCATTAATGGTACGTAAGCCGCTTTGCCAACTTCTGTACTGAATGACAACCCTACTAGCTCAGCTTTCATATAATCAACGCTGGTGGTTTCAGTATCGAAAGCAAAAAGCTCAGCCTTTTTTAACTGTGTTAGCCAAGTGTTAAAATCATCTTCTGAGAGAATAATTTGATAATCAGTTTCAATATCATCAGCTGTTGGAGTTTCTTCTTCAATACCGTTATTACTTGCTGCTTCTTGTGAAGATGAATTAGCTGTAGTGGGTTGTCCCTTTTGTAAGTCGGCTAATAATCGACGTAATTCATATTTAGTATAAAGCTCGGTAAGTTTTTCAATGTTAGCTTCACCCGGTTGCAACTGATCAGCAGTTTGCTCAAGCGGTACATCAAGCTTAATGGTGGCTAACTCATAAGAAAGCGGTAAAAACTCAAGGGCTTCTCGTAAGTATTCACCAATTTTTCCTTTTACGTTATCGGCGTTGGCCATCACATTTTCTAAATTTTCATGCTCAAGCAACCATTTAACCGCGGTTTTAGGACCACACTTATTAACACCAGGAATATTATCGACCTTGTCGCCCATTAACGATAAGTAATCAATAATTTGATCAGGACGAACACCAAATTTCTCAACAACGCCAGCTTCATCCATTTTTACATCGGTCATAGTATTGAATAACGAAACATGTTTATTCACCAACTGCGCCATATCTTTGTCGCCTGTTGAAATAACGGTGTCGATACCTGCTTTAGTTGCTTGGTCAGCCAAGGTACCAATAACATCATCGGCTTCGACTCCCCCAATCACTAATAAAGGTAAGCCCATAGCCTCAACAATTTCATGTAATGGCGCAATTTGAGTGCGCAAGTCATCAGGCATTGGTGGACGATTGGCTTTATAGTCTGGGTACATATCATTACGGAAGGTTTTACCTTTAGCATCGAATATCACAATTACATTGCCATTAGGGTAATCTTTCTTCAGGCTTTTTAGCATATTCAAAACGCCTGTAATTGCCCCGGTGGGTTGACCATCTTTTGTTGATAATGCTTGTAAATATGGAACGTGATATGCGCGGAATAAGTACGAAGATCCGTCAACTAAAATCAGCGGAGATAGAACAGGGTTTGTCATGATGATTGGCGACTAGCAATGAAATTTGGCTAAGGATGCCATATTCAGTGTTTTCTCTCCACTTAATCAAATAAATTAGTGATAAAAACTTTATAAAACTGTGGATAAGTGTGTTGAAAACAACGAAAGAAA